>Ga0187893_10000576_pt1 | contig 94834 bp, 76 predicted proteins | sample MA1701074metaG_FD_139574 | JGI IMG/M metagenome (GOLD analysis project Ga0187893, IMG submission 139574) | White microbial mat communities from a basaltic lava cave in the Kipuka Kanohina Cave System on the Island of Hawaii, USA - MA170107-4 metaG ... | reverse complement strand
CGATATCGATAACCTCATTCTTCTTTTTGTACTCCGCTGTGAAACGCGCGACGACATCGAACTTCTTATCGTCAGGGCATTCCAATCTTATCTCAGGCGTGTTGACCATCCGGGGCAATCCGTTGAGCAGACTCGATAGCGGCCCTTCGGTGTGCGATAGAATTTCGAGCAGTCTGGCCCCGGCATAGATCGCGTCGTCATAGCCGAAATATCGGTCGGCGAAAAATATATGTCCGCTCATCTCGCCTGCAAGCGCGGCACGGGTTTCTTTCATCTTCGCCTTGATGAGCGAATGACCGACTTTCCACATGATCGCCTCGCCGCCGTGCGCGCGAATGTCGTCAAACAAAGTCTGCGAGCATTTCACTTCAGAAATAAAAGTCGCCCCCGGTCGCTCTTTGAGAATCGCTCGCGCGAATATCACCATCAACTGATCGCCCCAGATTATCTGGCCATGCTCGTCGACTACGCCTATACGGTCGCCGTCTCCGTCATAGGCGATTGCAAGATCGGCCTTGTGTTCTCTGACCGCATCGATAGCGAAGCGCATGTTTTCAACAACCGTAGGATCGGGATGATGATTGGGGAATCGAGAGTCAGGCTCACAGAATAAATCGATCACTTCGCATCCCAATCTTTCGTAGAGAGGCGCTCCCAGAAATCCGCCCATGCCGTTTCCGGCATCGACTATGACTTTCAGTTTTCGAGAGCCGAATTTCACGTTTCCGGCGATGTAGTCGCTGTACTCGCCCGTCACGTCGCGCTCTTTGCTCCCTCCGCCGCCTGTGGCGAAGTTGCGCGAGAGAATCGATTCTTTGATCTCGTTTATCTGATTGCCGAAGATCGAGCTTTTGCCCAGACAGATTTTGAATCCATTGTTGTCCGCAGGATTGTGGCTTCCGGTTATCATCACTCCGGCGTCAACATTTTGAGTAAACAGCGTGTAGTAAAGCACGGGCGTTGGAACCATCCCGACATCGATCACATCACAGCCCGTCTCGTTGAGACCGCGAATCAGAATGTCGCGAAATACGGGCGAGCTTTCCCGCGCGTCACGTCCGAGGCTAACTCTCTTCGCGCCTTTCGATTGATAGAAAGTGCCTATCCCGCGCGCTACATCATAAACCGTTTCTTCAGTGAGGTCGCGTCCCACGACGCCGCGAATATCGTATTCTCGAAATATGTGCTCGTTCATTTCGCTGATCCTTTCGGATGTGATGGCAATCGAACTCAGTTTCAGACCGCAATTATCGCAGCTTGAATCGAAAGATGCTACCTGAACAAAAAGCAGGCCGCGGATGAAAACGAGCAGAGCATGGCCATTCAATGTTCAGCGGAAAGTAAAGAACCGCCGCTGAATACAGATAAACACGGCTAAGACGGGAAAGAAAAAGAGGCGGATTTGCGCCGATGATCCGCCTCGCGTGAAGAGATCGAATTCATGACCCTTTCTGTTTTATGGTGAACAGTTGTCCCCCGACTTTGATCGTTCCCGTGCGAGACTGTCCAGTGTTGTTGCGCGGAATCGAATAGGTCACTACGCCGTTGCCGTTCCCTGTTGCGCCAGCGGTGATGGTAATCCAACTGACCTGACTCACAGCAGTCCACGCGCATCCGGCAGGCGCGGTGACGGAGATCGTACCCGTGTCTTTCGCTTTTTTATGCGTGCGATTGGTCGGAGAAATCTGCACGATGCACGGAACGGGAGGCGGAGCCGCCGCCTGTGTGACAGTAAACGTCCTGCCTGCGACGGTCATAGTTCCCGTTCGCGCATCTCCCTCGTTCACATCAACAGTGTAATTCACCGATCCGCTGCCGCTACCCGTCGCAGCGGATGTTAGTCGAATCCATCCGACACTGCTCGCAGCAGTCCACGCGCAGCCCGCGCCCGCGGCGACGTTCACCACGCCCGTTCCGCCGCTTGCAGCCAGGCTCACTGAAGTTGGCGAAATCGAATATGAGCAAGCTGGAGGCGCTGCGCCTGCCTGTGTGATGTTGAAAGTCTGGCCTGCAATATTTAATGACGCAGCGCGCGAGCTTGTGCTTGTGTTCGGCGAGACGGTGTATCGCACTTCGCCCGCGCCGCTTCCCGTCGCGCCCTCGGTGATCGTCACCCAGCCGACGCTAACCGATGCAGTCCAGTTGCAACCCGCCGCCGCGCTGACCGTGATCGCGCCCGTCCCGCCGCTCGCCGGGAAAGACGCATTCGTCGGCGATATCGAAAATGAGCAGGTCGGCCCTCCGCCGAATGTGGCCACGTACCATCGCATCAGATCGCGCAATGCCTGCGGGGGATTCGTCGGCGCAGGCTGCCCCAGCACAGTATCGACCCGGTTGATGCCGTGGCAGTTCGTGCAGCTTCGCATCTCGCCCGCAGCGAACGTGATCCAGTAGCGTTCCCTCACCAGCGGCTCACCTGTAGGCTTTAAGAGTTGCCACGAGAGAGCGCGACGGGCAGGGACGAATGCGGCCATGCTCCCGTCCGCGCCGAGCGAGACTCCTCCCTGCGGCGCTCCGGCAGAAGAGGGACCCAGACCATCGTGCATGGGCTGGCTCAAAGTGCGACGGCCCGCGCGAAAATTCGTATAGCCGCGAATCAGATCGCCTTGAAGGAATTGAAGATATCGAACCTCAACCGGAACGGCTCCCGGCTCAGAGGTCTGAGTCCCGCCGCCGAAAATTTTCAGGTTGAAATCCTGCTGACGGTCTGCGCGGCGCGTGACATTGCGGCTCACCACGAGCGCAAGCCCGCGCGACTGCAAAAAGCTTCGCAACTGATCTATGCCCGATTGCCCGCCAAGCTCTTCGTTGAGTATCTGCGCTTCGATAGCGGGCAGCGGATTCGTGTGACGCTGCGGGCGCGGGCGCGCGACGACTTCAACAGGATCGAGTTCCCACATCTCGCCGCTGTAGGAAAGCTGCGAATAAGATTGATTGTCCCAGTAGGAAATCGCTTTGAAGATTCCGCCCGCGATCAATCTTCCGGCTGGCGTGTAATAGGGCGATCCCGGCTGCAATCTCACAAGGCGGAAGTTGTAACGTGAAGAAAGAATCCCTGAAACTTCGCGATCACTGTAAGGCGATGTCGTCTGCACACAAACGAGCGTCGCGTCCGTGAGCGGCGTCGGATTGCGCATGAGTCCCGGATGCCCGGCAGGGATCGCTTGACCATCCACAAGCGCGTTCGCCGATACGGGATTGGTCACATAATCGATCTGCATGTTGTCAGCGTTGACGCCCTCGGCTGCGAGAAGACCTACGATCTGACCTGCGGCGTGCGTTCCGAATTCGGGAGCGCGCGTGCAGTAAAAATATCCGGGTCGCGTCGGGTCTTCCTTGAATTGAAAAAGATTGTCCGCCACTCGCCTCGCCGCGGGCGCGATGAATTCAGGCAAGCCCTGATGCGACGAGTTGAAGTAACTTATCAACTCGTGACGGCCTATGTGATTGAGCGTTTCAAGAGCGGTGCCGTCTTCGTTCATCTGCCACGGGAAGAAATGGTTCATCGTGTGGCCGTGATAGAAACTGCCCGACGGTTGATTGCGAGGTTCTGGAAAAACTTCGACGTTCGTAGCCAACTGCTGCGCGCTCGATTCCGAAGCGTAATTGAACGCGCCGTAAGGCCGCGTGCCGTCATTGTTCTGTTGATCGCGCTGAAGGTGATCCCATCGCGTGAATATCACTCGTCCGTCCGATGCGATTGTTGGAGTGAAGTCTCCCGAAGGCGCGTGATCGAGCAGTTTCAAATCAGTGCCGTCCGCATTCATCGACCAGATGCCTGTGTTGGTTGGCACAGATTCATACTCGTCGAGTTGCGGATAGAGCAATCGATTGCCATTGTGCGGTCGGTCTGAAGTGAAAAGGATTCGATCATCCGTGCCATAGAGGGGCGAGATGTTGTTCGAATCCGCAGGCTGCGTGAGTCGTCTGATCGCTACGGTCTGCCCCTGCGCGATGCCCGTGACTTCGTAGATTTGCCAGTAAACCTGAGAGTAATCATCCTTCGTCGTGCCACCGACGACCATCGAGAACACTGCCTTCGTTCCCGACCAGTGAACCGAAGGTTCGCGAACGGCGATTTCGCTTCGAGGCTGAAGCCCGTAGCCCGCCTGCGCCGTGAGATTACGCAGAGTCCCGTCGCCATATCTGATGTAGAGGTCGCCGCCTCTCGGCGTGTAGGCGGTCGAAGCATTGTGATTGCCGAAGGTGGCGTTGACTGTCGAGAAGTCTCCGCCGAACGGAGGCTGCGTGACGAACATAATCGTAGGCGGCGTTGAAGCGCGCGAGACGTTCGCATCCCATCGTTTCATACTTATTGAAGCGAGAGAGGCGAGCAGGAACGCAGCGAGCAGAATAACTTTAGCGACTCTGGACAAATTCGCCGAGCGGGGGGAGAGCGGATTTTTGGCGCGCACTAAATTCCTCCTGAGGGGTAGATAAGCCTCAGGCTACCGGGTGGGCGGCTATCGCGGGGCTGCGATGCCTGATAAGTTGTGAGAGTAGGGCGTTGAAACAGGCCGCATTATCTATACACGAGCGATTTAAGTCAATCTCTTTTTAGCTCATCGTGATCAAAAATCGCCGCGGCGTCTTCAAGATGACCCGTCACGCGACAGGGCGGGATGCTTTTCAAAAATAGTTTGCCGTAGCTTTTCGTCCGCAGCCTCGGATCGAGAATCGATAGCACCCCGCGGTCTGCGCTCGAACGAATCAAGCGACCGAGTCCCTGCTTGAGCGCGATGATAGCTCCCGGCACGGAGTATTCATAAAAAGAATTGCCGCCCTGCTCGTCGAGATATTTCTGTCGCGCCGCGACGACCGGATCAGTAGGCACAGCAAAAGGCAGTTTGGAAATTATCACGCACGACAAAGCCTTGCCCTGAACGTCGACTCCCTGCCAGAAAGACGACGTAGCGAAAAGCACAGCGCCTTCGGTCGAGCGGAATTTTTCCAGAAGTCCCGTCTTCGACCCCTGGCCCTGAATGAAGACCGGATAATCGACCCTCTTTCTCACGCGCTCGAATGCATCGCGCATCTGCGAGGTATTCGTAAACAACACGAATGCGCGCCCGCGCGTGGCGTGAAGTATCTCGATGATTTCTTCGACCGAAGCATCGACGAATTCGTGACTGCGCGGATCGGGCATCCATTCGGGCAGGTAAAGCACAGCCTGATTTTCGAAATCGAAATGCGATGGGATGATCAACTCTCGCGCTTCGCCTGTTCCGAGACGTGAGCGAATGAAGTCGAAGCTTTCGCCCGCTGTGAGCGTAGCCGATGTCAGCACCGCGCTGTGATTGATGGAAAAAAATCTCTCGTTGAGTATGCCTGAAACATCTATCGGAGTCGCATGGATGAAGACTCCGCGCCCGCGCTTTTCGTACCAGTAGACGAATCCCGCCTCCTCGCCCGTCACGATGAACTCAAGCTCGAATTTCAGATTCTCGGCCCGACGCAACAGATTATCGAGTTCAGGAGTCTGATCTTTGACAACTCCTGCGAGCGCGATCAATCGATCAATCGCATTCGTCAGCCCGATGTATGCCTCGCCCGCAGCAGTGGGTTTGAACTCGCCGTCGCGGTCTCGTCGGACAAAGAATGATTCAGGAATGTTGTAACGACCTTCCTCGCCCGTGTCGCGACGATGTTCGTTTCGCCACTGGTCGCCGCCGCGAAACATCAGAAAGAAAGCGTCCGACCTTTGACTTAACCGCGCGAGAATTTTCAGCAAATCGCTCGATTGATCAGGCTCGGTCAGCACCAGTTTTTGCGCGTCCTGAATCAATTCGATCACGCGATAGTTCGATACGCTGGTGCCGAAGTAAGACGCGGCCACGTCTTCTATTTCATGTGCTTCATCGAAGATGACCGACGAATAATCGGGGAGCACCTGCCCGTACTCTCCGCCGCGAAGTCCGAGGTCAGCGAAGAAGAGATGATGATTGACTATGACGATGTCGGCTTCCATCGCGTCGCGTCGCATTCGGGTAATGAAGCAGTTGTCGAATTCGGGACACTTCTGGCCGAGGCAGCTTTCGGCCCTCGCATCGATCTGCGACCAGAAGGAAAGCGATTCGGGAAGGTCCGCAAGTTCCGCCTTGTCTCCCGTTTCGGTCTGTCCGGCCCAGCGACGGACTTCATCGAAGTAATCGACTTCATCCATCGATTCGAGTATGGGCATCTGATCGGCTTTTTTCAGCTTGTGAAGACAGAGATAATTCGCGCGGCCTTTCATGCAAACGAAGTTGAATCGTCGCGGGAGTATCGATTGAAGAAACGGAATATCTTTTTTCGCCAACTGCTCCTGAAGATTTTTCGTGGCGGTAGAAACGATGACGCGGCGGCCTGTTGCAAGCGCGGGTATGAGATAAGCGAGCGTCTTCCCTGTTCCGGTTCCCGCTTCGACCAGAGAGACGCCGCCCTCCGAGAGGGTTTCGAAGACGAGTCGGGCCATATCGACCTGTCCGGGGCGATATTCATAGTTGGGATGATGGCGGGCTATCAACCCGTCAGGGCCGAATACGTCTTCCATAAAGTTTTGAGAGACCCACGTCTGGCGAGGAGTTTGCACGAGTGAATCGAAAAAGGATTCGCTATGCAGCCTCGTTGCTGACCTCGCTCGGATGAAGCCGCAGGTACTCTCTGATTTCGAGATTCATACGGTCAATCTCCTCTAGATAGCCACCTGCTGATAGTCGGTAATTAGCCGGATTGGTTTCTATCTGGCGCAGATTCTCAACCTGTTGCTGGAAGTGCCTGACGCGCTCCATAGTTGCTTTAAGTTCCTGATCGTTCTTAATCATGGCTGATAATCTCCACAATTCCACGTTCAGTGCCATCACGTTTGATTTGCCAATCTTCCAATGCCGCCTGCTCTCCCCCGATAGCCGCCATCCGACGAATCCAGAAAACGCTCGCGCCTTCACAATTCTGCGCTGCAACGTGATCGAAAATAATTGCGGCCTCGCCTTTCAACTGATCGAAATCGAAAGCGTCATCCATAAGCATGAAGATGTCAACATCATTCGGATTCGGTTTCGCAGTAATAAATGAGCCAAAAATCACAAACCGCGCTAATTGCCCGGTGCCGCGCGCAAGTCCGTAAATCCGTTCCAGTCGTCGTGCGACGATGCGCCGCTGCAGAGTGCTGGTTCCAAAATGCTCGATCACTTCAGCAAGTGTTGCCCGGTGAATCCCTATGGGTAGATCACCGTTGTCATCAAAGTCGGGCCATTGCTTCATCTTTATCAACTCGACTGCGCGCGGCTGCGAATCAAACGGTTCTCATACATAGGAAACTGCTCGCACAATTCATTCACGCGATTGCGGACGCTCTGACGAACCGATTCGCTCTCCGCGTCGGCCAAAGTTTCGCTTATCCATGTGGCGATAGTTCCCATCTCGTCTTCCTTCATGCCTCGAGTCGTAAGCGCAGGCGTGCCTATGCGAATGCCCGACGCTTTCATCGGCGGCTGCGTGTCGAACGGGATGGCGTTCTTGTTGACAGTGATGGCCGCGCTTTCAAGCGATTTTTCGGCCTGCGCGCCTGTCAGCCCTCGAACGAAGACGTTGACCAGCATCAGGTGATTGTCCGTCCCATTCGAGACGATGCGAAAGCCTGCCTGTGACAATCCTTCAGCGAGCGCGCTTGCGTTTGAGATGACCTGCTGTTGATACTCCCTGAAACTGGCTTCCAGAGCCTCTTTGAAACATACGGCCTTCGCCGCGATGACGTGCATCAGCGGGCCGCCCTGAACGGTCGGGAATACGGCGCGATCCACATCCTTCGCGAATTGCTCGCGGCACATCACCATTCCGGCCCTCGGCCCGCGCAGAGTTTTATGCGTCGTCGTGGTGACGAAATCCATGTGCGGCACGGGGCTTGGGTGAAGCCCCGCGGCTACAAGCCCCGCGATGTGCGCGATGTCGGCCATCGAGTATGCGCCAACGTCGCGGGCGATGCGCCCGATGCGCTCGAAATCGATCACGCGAGAATAAGCCGACGCGCCGCAAAGTATCAGTTTCGGTTTATGCTCGTGGGCCAATCGTTCAAGCTCGTCATAATCGATGATCTCGGTTTCGGCATTCACGCCATAAGGGATGATCTTATAACTGCGGCCCGAAAAATTGAGCGGGTGGCCGTGCGTGAGATGTCCGCCGTGGGCGAGGTTCATTCCCAAAATCGTATCGCCATAGTCGAGCGCGGCGAGATAGACGCTCATATTCGCCTGCGAGCCTGAGTGCGGCTGAACATTGACATGCTGGCAGCCGAATATCTGTTTGGCGCGGTCGCGGGCGATGTTTTCGACCACATCGACGAACTCGCAGCCGCCGTAATAACGCTTGCCGGGATAGCCTTCGGCATACTTGTTGGTCAGCACTGAACCCATCGCGGTCAAAACGGCTTCGGAGACGAAATTTTCCGAAGCGATCATTTCGAGGTTGTAGGCTAGGCGACGTTCTTCGTCTGCGATGGCGGCGGCGACATCCGGGTCAACTTCTTCGAGCGGGCGATTCATAAGTGCGGTCATCAGGATTTCCTCACAAGAAGATTTCAATCGGGGACTCTGCTTGCAGGTTCGATACTACATCAGCGAGTTTAGCGGCGCAAACGAGGAAGTCTCGCGCTCGTCGCACCATCGAATCGGGTTTCAATCTTTGATCGAATTCGATAGATTTTCCGGTATGAAAGCGCCAAAGCCGATAATTACTGTCGATCTATTTCCTGATTTGCTCGAAGAACTTCTCGCCCTTCTCGGCAGCCTTTCTGCGGATGATTGGAAACGTCCGACGGTGTGCGCGGGGTGGTCGGTCAAAGATATTGCGCTACATTTGCTCGGCGGAGAGGTGGGTATCTTGTCGAGAAAGCGCGATCAGTTCTCTTTCGTCGGAGCAGAAATCACGAGTTGGGATGATCTCGTGCAGTTGATAAATGATCTCAATGATATCTGGGTCAGAGCTATGCGCAGGATAAGCCCGCCGTTGCTGATCGATTTGCTGAGATTGACAGGCAAGCAAACGTGCGAATATTTCAAGTCGCTCGATCCTTTCGCGATGGGCGGGCCTGTCGATTGGGCTGGCGGAAAGGATGCGCCCGTATGGCTTGATCTTGCGCGCGAGTTCACCGAGCGATGGCATCATCAGCAGCAGATACGCGATGCCGTGGGAAAGCCCGGAGCGAATGAGTCTCGATTCTTTGCGCCAGTGCTTGATGCTTTCGTTCGCGCCCTTCCGCACACCTATCGTGAAGTCGAAGCGAAGGATGAAACGCTGCTTGCGCTCACGATAACGGGAGAGAGCGGCGGCAGATGGTTTCTTCTGAGAAGAGACGCGAAATGGAATCTCTTCGTAGAAGTCGACGGCGAGCCGACGGCAGAGGTCATTATCGATCAGGAGACGGCGTGGCGTCTGTTCACTAAAGGAGTGAGCAGAGAGACGGCTGCGAAGAAGGCCGCGATCACAGGCGACCGAAAACTTGCGTCGAAGGCATTGGAGATGATATCGGTCATCGCGTGATCTGTAGCGATTCGCTTTGCGGGATTCTCATTAACACCTCACTTTCAGTGAGGTGGATAGAAGTGGCGAGGGGTTGAAACCGTTAGGAGGAATTTGCCGAGGGCTGACACCCAACTGAAGTTGGGTGTCAATGAAAAGCAGCCAGTGAGTAACGGCTTTCATTGCGCCCCTTACAAAATCATTTGCGCTTGCGGACGTTGAGCAATCGCGCGGGGTTGAACTCGTAGCCTTCTACTTTGACTTCGTTATCTTCTTTGATCTTGATCTTCGCCGCGGCGTGCAGAGTCCCTTCGCCTTTTCCCTTATCGTCGAATTTGATTTCGATCACTGCGAACGGATAATCGAGCGAGGACGAGGCTGAACGAGCTTCGAGCCACGAAATCGGACGCTCGAAGGCGACCAGAAGCGACGGGCCATCTTCGGACATGATCCGGCGGGCGGCGCGAATGCGATAGCCGAGGTTGCCTTGAATCTGAACCATTCCCTTTTTCATTTTGCGCATAGCCTTGAGCAATCCGTCCTGACGGTCTGATGAGTAAGCCTCGGCGAGTTGCGCGGCTTCTTCATCGGTCGTGAATTGATCGATGGTGATGGTGATGAAGGCAGTGCCGCTTCTGCGAAATCCGTTCGTATCGATAACCGTGCCGGTATATACCTCTTTCGTGCCTTTCGCCGTGACAGGCATGGCGAACGCAGTCACAGCGCAATAAAGCGCGAGTATCAACGATGCGTATGTTCTTTTTGTCATAATAATTCTCCTTTCGTAAAGATTCGCAATAACGAATCAGCGTACTTTAATTTTATACTGACGAGCGAAGATTGTCAGTTCCATCAAGTGCAAGGCTTCAGGCGTTGATCCGGGCATGAAAGCGTGAGGCAGGCAGTCGGCCTCCGCTCACAGGACTTCGCCAGCGCAGCTTGAAACACTCAAGAGCGAGTTGCTAAGATGACCAGTCGCTTTACGGGATCGATTCGAGACTGAGCGAACACGAGAGGCGTTATGTCGGATTACATCAAAGTCGCAAATACGTCTGACCTCAAATCGGGCGATGGAATGGTCATAGAACTTGCAGGCCGTTCGATAGCTCTGTTCAATGTCAACGGAGAATTCTTCGCCATAGATAACACCTGCGGTCATCGCGGCGGCCCGTTGGGCGAAGGCTACTGCGATCCGGCCCGCCTCACTGTTCAGTGTCCGTGGCACGGCTGGGTCTACAACCTCGCAACCGGAGCGAGCCTTATGGACGCTCAAATCAGAGTGGAAAAATTCGAGGTTAAAGTAGAAGGAGACGAAGTGAAAGTGTCTCTGGGGTAGAGCGAAGGCAGTGGTCGGTGGTCAGTGGCCGGTGGTCGGTTGTTTTATTATGACTTCTGACTCCTGACTTCTGACTCCTGACTTCTGACTTCTGATTCCAGACTTTTCCAGAGGAGGCATATTTTAGATTGAGTTCCAATTCATCGTTTGATGTGACCATCATAGGCGCGGGTCCCGGCGGATACGTGGCAGCGATCCGCGCCGCGCAACTCGGCCTCAAAACGGCCATCATTGAAAAAGATAAAAATCTCGGAGGAACCTGTCTCCTTCGCGGCTGCATTCCTACGAAAGCTCTGCTTCACACCGCCGACGTGCTCGACGAAATGAAGCACGCCAAATCTATCGGCGTCACAACGACGGGCGTCTCGCTGGATTTCACTCAGGCGCAGAAGAATAAAAGCAAAGTCGTGCTGAAACTCGCCAAAGGCGTCGAATTCCTGATGAAGAAAAATAAAATCACGGTCTTCAAAGGCGCGGCGCGAATCGAAAATCCCGAAAAGATCATCGTCAAAAAAGCAGACGACTCGACCGAAGAAGTTTCAACCCGCCACATAGTTGTCGCCACAGGCTCAGTTCCGCGCTCGCTGCCGGGACTCGATATCGATGGGCGGCAAATAATAACGAGCGACGAAATACTCGAACTCGGCGAGATACCGAAATCGCTCATCGTGTTGGGAGCGGGCGCAGTCGGCGTTGAATTCGCTTCGATGTTCGCGCGCTTCGGCTCGGACGTGACGCTTCTCGAATTGCTGCCTCGATTGCTTCCCATCGAAGACGAAGAAATCAGCACCGAGCTTGCAAAATCTTTCAAGAAGCAGGGCATCAAGGCTTTCACAAGCGCGAATTATCAATCCGTCGTTCGCGAAGACGATCTCGTTCGCGTCACCGCGCGCATAAAAGATGAGGATCGAGAATTCGCGGCTGAAAAATTCCTCGTCGCCGTAGGCCGCCGCGCTTACACAGACGGATTGGGACTCGAAAATACGAAAGTGAAACTGGAGCGCGGCTACATCAAGACCGATCAGTACATGCGAACAGATGAGCCGACCGTTTTCGCCATCGGCGATGTGGTTCCGACCCCGTGGCTCGCGCACGTCGCGTCGGCTGAAGGCATACTCGCAATAGAAACCATCGCGGGCAAAAATTCCAAGCCCATCAATTATGATCGCGTGCCGAGTTGTACATACTGCCAGCCTGAAGTGGCAAGCTGCGGGCTGACAGAAGCGAAAGCCCGCGAACGCGGCTATGAAGTCAAGATTGGGCGATTCCCCGTCCCTGTGATCGCAAAGGCTCAGATACTCGGCGCTACTGAAGGGCTGGTCAAGATCGTGAGTGATGCCAAGTATGACGAGTTTTTGGGAATGCACATAATCGGCCCGCACGCGACCGAGTTGATAGTCGAAGCGGGTGTCGCCCTTCAGTTGGAATCGACGGTTGAAGAATTGATTCACACGATGCACGCGCACCCGACGGTCGCCGAAGTGATGCACGAAGCTGCCGAAGACGTACACGGAATGGTAATCCATGTGTAAGAGTCTGGAGTCTGGAGTCTGGAGTCGAGAGTCCGACTCCAGACTCCAGACTCCAGACTCCAGACTCTATATGAACAAAGATCAACAACTCGATCTGTATTACTTCATGCTATTGACGCGTTCGCTCGAAGACAGGCTTGAAAGCCTGCTCAAGCAGGGCAAGATCAAAGGCGGATTGTTTTGCAGCCTCGGACAGGAAGCGACCGCTGTGGGTTCGGCTTACGCGCTCGATAAAAATTTTGGAGATATCCTCTCGCCCCTCACTCGCGATATGGGCGCGATGATGGTGATGGGAGCTCTCCCGCGCGAGGTCTTCGCCTCTTATCTCGCACGCGCCGCAAGCCCAAATCGCGGGCGCGATCAGAATATTCATATCACCGATCTTGAGCGCGGATTCATCGGGACTATCAGCCCGTTAGGGACGCTCGTCGGCGTGATGAACGGAGTGGTGCTTGCCGCTCGTATGCAGGGTAAAAAAACTGTCGGGATGGTCTACATCGGAGACGGGGCGACAAGCACGGGGATGTTTCACGAAGCGGCGAATTTCGCCGCGGTTCAGAATCTTCCGCTCGTCATCATCGGCGAGAGCAACGCTTACGCTTATTCGACTCCGACCAGCAGACAGATGCGAATCGAAAACCTCGCCGACCGCGCGAAGGCTTACGGAATGCCGAGCGAAATCGTCGACGGCAATGACGCAATTGCGGTTTATGAATCGGCACGGAGGGCTGTCACGAGGGCGCGCGAGGGCGGCGGGCCTACATTCATCGAGGCGAAAACTTTTCGCATGCGTGGCCACGCCGCGCACGACAATCAGTCCTACGTGCCTAAGGAAGTTCTCGATTACTGGCGCAGCCGCGACCCGATTGATAACTTTCGCCGCCATCTCATAGATGATCAGATTGCAAGCTCAAAGGAAATCGAAGCGGTCGATGCGAAGGTCGAAGCACGGCTTGATGAGGATCAGCAATGGGCAGAAAGTCAGCCTGCGCCTGAACCTGAAGACGCGCTTGGCGATGTTTACGCCGATGCGGGAGCGAAGGGATTGACAGCCGAAAGTTCTTAGACACGATAAAACTTATGCCACCAATCACACTTCTTGAAGCTATCAGACAGGGAATATGGGAAGAGATGGAGCGCGACTCCAGCGTATTCGTGCTGGGCGAGGATGTGGGAATTTACGGCGGCGCATTCAAGCTGACCGAAGGGTTCATCGAAAAATTCGGAGCAGAGCGCGTCATCGATACGCCAATCTCTGAAAGCGCAATCGTCGGCGCGGCGTGCGGCGCGGCTATGATGGGCATGCGTCCTGTGGCTGAAATGCAGTTCATCGATTTCATTTCATGCTGCTTCGACGTGCTGACCAATTACGCTGCTAAGAGTCGATATCGTCAGGGCGTAGGCATTCCCATCGTTGTTCGCGGGCCATGCGGAGGAGGAGTTCACGGCGGGCCTTTTCATTCCCAGAATGTCGAGGCGTTTTTTCTCAACACGCCCGGTCTGAAGATGGTCGAGCCTTCGACGCCTTATGACGCAAAGGGATTGATCAAAGCCGCCATCAGAGATGACGATCCGGTTCTCTTCTTCGAACACAAACTGCTTTATCGAAACCCGAAGATCAAACAGGACGTGCCTGAAGAAGATTACATCGTGCCGATAGGCAAAGCCGCTATCCGTCGCGAGGGCCGCGATATTACAGTTGTCACCTACGGCGCTATGGTCTACACGGCGATGGACGCGGCTGAACGATTGGAAGAAGAAGGAATCGAGATGGAGGTGATCGATTTGAGGACGCTTCAGCCGTTTGATCGCGAAGCGGTGATCGAGTCGGTCAAAAAAACGAGCAAGGTCATCATTCTTCACGAAGCCACCCGGACGGGTGGAATGGCGGGAGAGCTTACGGCAGTCATAAACGAGGAAGCATTCGAACATCTCGATGGGCCTGTGATGCGCGTGACGGCAATCGATACGCCCGTCCCTTATGCGCCTCCGCTGGAAGAATATTTTCTTCCGCAGGTCGATGATGTGCTGAAGGCTGCCCGCTCATTGGCGAGGTATTGAGTAGATGTTAGAAGTTAGATGTCAGATGTTGGTTCAGTATATCTGACTTCTAACGGCAGCGTGGAGCGACTAACATCTAACCTCTAACATCTGATATCTATTTGATAGGAGAATTATGAGCGAAGAAGTGAGAATGCCGCAGATGGGCGAATCCATAGCGGAAGGCACGATTGTTCGATGGCTCAAGGCTGTGGGCGAGCCGGTCAAACGCGATGAGCCGCTTTACGAAATTTCTACAGACAAAGTCGACGCCGAGATTCCCTCCCCCGCATCCGGCGTGTTGAGCGAAATTCTGGTCAGCGAGGGACAAACCGTCCCGGTCAATACAGTCGTGGCCATCATCAACGGAGGCGGCGCAAAGTCGGTTGAATCGAAACCGGTCGAAGCAAAACCCGTTGAGGCGAAACCCGTCGAAGCCGCGCCCGCGAAGGCTGCGCCGCCTGCTGAGGCAGTCGTTGCTCAAGTCGGGCCGCAGACGATTGATGAATTGCGACGCACGAAGTCATCGCCGCTCGTGCGCCGGATAGCCGAGGAGCATGGAATAGACATTTCGCAGATCGAAGGCACTGGCATCAGCGGGCGCGTGACCAAAAATGACATTCTCAGCTATATCGAGAATCGCACGGCTGCCGCGAAACAGGCTCCTGAAGCCCCTCGCGCGGCGGCGGCTGCTCAGACTTCCGCGCCCGCTCGCGCGCCTCAACCGTTTAAAGCGCCGTCGGAAGCGACCGAGATCGGCCCGCAGCCTTTTGCCGATGGCGACCGAGTGGAGATTGAGCCGATGTCTGTCATGCGCCGCAGGATCGCTGAAAGAATGGTCGAGAGCCGTCGTATATCAGCGCACGTAACTTCGTTTATGGAAATCGACTTCACGAAGACCGCGCGTCTTCGCGATCAACTCAAAGGCGAATACCTCAAACGCGACGGTGTGAAGTTGACCTTCCTGCCATTCATCATCAAGGCGGTCATCGAGGGGATAAAGAAATGGCCTATCATCAACTCAAGCGTATGGGGCGATCAGATCGTCTATAAAAAAGATATCAACATCGGCGTGGCTGTCGCTTTGGATTGGGGGTTGATAGTCCCCGTTGTGCGTCAGGCCGATGAGATGTCGCTTCTGGGACTTGCTCGCGCCGTGAACGATCTTGGAGAGAGAGCGCGCAACAAGCAACTCAAGCCCGATGAAGTTCAGGGCGGCACTTTCACCATCACTAATCCCGGCGTGTTCGGCGGATTGATCGGAACTCCGATAATCAATCAGCCGCAGGTCGCCATACTCGGCGTCGGTGTGATCAAGAAGAAACCTGTCGTGATCGATGACGCGATAGCCATTCGCGAAATCGGACTCATAGGATTGAGTTTCGATCATCGCATAATCGATGGCGCGGTGGCCGATCAGTTCATGGCCTCTGTGCGCGATGTGATCGAATCAGCCAGTTACACATCCTGATAGTTGTCAGTTATCAGTTGTCGCTGGCTTCGCTGACAACTGACAACTGATAACTGACAGCGGGCAACGGATAATGAACCGCTTGTGCGAAGTTCGATGGCTTGGGAGAGTCGCTTATTCGGATGGGCTGAGTGTGCAGGCTGAGGCCGTCGAGCGACTTCGTTCGGGCGAAGGCGCAGAGCAATTATTTCTGCTCGAACATCCTCACGTTTTCACGCTTGGGCGCGGAGCCGAACGCGCTCACATTCTTGCAAGCACAGAATTGCTTGAATCTCATTCAATCGAAATTCATGAGACAGGGCGCGGCGGTGATGTTACCTATCACGGGCCGGGTCAGATGGTAGGCTATCCGATAATCAATCTCAAGCCTGATCGCTGCGACGTTCATCGTTATGTGCGCGATATTGAAGAAGTGTTAATTCGCACAATCGCGGATTTCGGCATCCAGGGCAAAAGGATCGCCGGGCTTACGGGCGTATGGGTCGGCGACGAAAAAATAGCGGCCATAGGGGTTCGAATAGCCCGATGGATCACTAGCCACGGATTCGCGCTCAACGTCAACACAGACCTCAGCTATTTTCATATGATCGTTCCCTGCGGCATTCGGGATAAAGGCGTGACTTCTATGGAAAGAGTGCTTGGGGATACTATCGATATCAGAGAGGTCGCCCGCGCGGTTATGCGACGATTCGGCGAGGCGTTCGATAGAGATATCAGCCTTCTCTCTTTTTAGCGCGCAAAGAGTCAAAGCGCGCGAAACAGATACGTTCCAACGGTTGGGCATTGCCGATCAGGCGAGTTGAGCATCAGGGCAACGAATCAATCTCCCGAAAAAAATCGGGCTTTGCCTGCTGAGGAAGGCGCGAATTATTTTGCTCAGATTCGCACTCCTCTTTACCCGTCCGGGTTACAAATCCAAGATTCAAAAGGGGTTGGCCAATAACTCTTCAGAAAAAACACCTTGACATCGCTCTTCAAATGAGGATAATGGCAACGACAATGAAAGGATCAGAAGTCTTGAAAAACGACATATTGCCCCAGTTTGTAGAGCGAATCTCCTCTTTGTCCCCACGCTCTGGAAATCTGAATGGATTTCATATTTATAAAAATTGGGACTTTTAGAATACTGGCGTAGCCAGATGGAACAAAAGAGGCTGTTAGAAAAATAAGAACCTGAGTATAAGGTCAACAGCCTCCGAAGCGAGCAGAGACAAAAGATTCGCAAGATCGGAACCGGCCTCCCCGTGGTTTTTCGATTTAGCCCTCCGGGATCAAGCTTCCAACAAAATTCTGCGATCAAGAAACTATTCGAGGGTCTGCCCCGGTTTCGACCCCGAAGAGTTTGGGCGAGGGTCAAAAATAGAACCCTGTCGCCCGCGCAAAGAGGAGTAATGCGATATGAGTCCTGCGAAAAAACATAATTTCAAAAGGCCTTTTCAATGGTTGATAGCAGCCGCGTTTCTGACTCTGGCGTTTGTGAATCTGCCGGGGTTCAGTTCGAAAGCCAATAAGAGTGAAGCCAATCCTGATCCATCTATCGAGCCGACCGCGGCTTATACTCCATTCGCATCGAGCGGCGGCACTGCGCTCTATACTCTTCAGGGAAGCGGGGCAGGCACGGCAAACGGGGACTATATTACTGCTGGCATGGACACGGTGTATCGCTACTTCATCGAAGTTCCTGCGGGTCTGAGTCGGCTTCAGGTTGAGTTGTTCGATGCCGACATCGGGGCGGGCGGATCGGGCGAAGCAACAGCGGGGCGCGACAGGGCGAGAGGCGGAAATCCTCCGGTGTTCAATACATCGGCAACATACTCTCTGATCGATCCTTCGGGAACATCGAGAGCCGTAAGATTTACAACCGGCAACAACACCACCCCTACGGGAGCCGACAACGCGTGGCTGACGTTTTACAACGGCACGGGAAACAACGTAGCCGATAATTTCGGAACCGCCGCTTATAACAACAACAACGGCAACAACAACTGGGCGACCAACTGGATTGAAGGAAGCGACAACGGTCTTGCAACCAGCGGGGCCATTCAAATCACAGGCGGCGAGTTGAGGCTTCAGGATGGCGTCACAGGAACTCCGAGCATTCAGAGGGAAGCCGACCTTTTAGGGACGCCCGGCCTTAATTTGAGCGCCGCTTATTTGAGCTTCACTTATCGAACCTCGAACAACCTTGAAGATGACGATCTGATCAGCGTTCAGGTGTCTTCAAACGGCGGAGGGTCATGGGCTAATCTGGAAACTTTCTCCAATGACAGTTCCGGCTCGCGGCAATATGATATCACTTCCCATATCGCCAATAACACTCGCGTGCGGTTCATCCTGGCAGGAGGCTATACAGGGACGGAATTTTTCTTCGTCGATGATCTTCAGATTCACGACGGAGGCGCGATCACTGCCGGACACTGGGAGATTCGTATAGACGAGTCGTCCGCAGTCACGACCGGAGACGACATCAACGCCATAGGCATCCGCGCGCACGACGGCACATCAGGGGCAGGCGGAACAGAGCTTAATGTCTACTACGATTCGCACAACGGATTCGGCGTCAACCCCCCGTCAAGCGGCGGCGCGTCGCGCAGCTACGACATATATCCATTCATAACTTCAGGTTGCTCGTGCTCGAAAAACGACTTCGACTATGACAGCAACTCAGGCAACACCGGATCGATGGCCTTCACCAGCCGACTCGGAGCCTTCACGCAAAACTATTCGAGCAGTTCCCTCTCGGTTGATAACGACTGGCGCAGCGACACTTTCAGCGGATGGACTAACGACCTGGCATCGACCGACTACGGCATATGGAGAAATGTTCTGAGCATATCTACATATAACACGCCCGGGGTCAACGGCAACTATACCAACTTCTACATGGGCAATTATCAGGCAGCAGACCCGGAAGTGACTGCGCCAACCGTTAACCCGACTGCAAATACTTTCCGCGTCTATCTGCCGACCGACAGCGGAACTGCGCCCGTCAAGCCTTATCTGGAGCAGTTCCTCTCTTACCTCTCAGGCGCGAATCCGCCAACTACAGGTCAGCAAACTATCTTCACCGTCACGGTACGGATGATAAACGACACGGGCAATGCGATCACCTTTTCCGCTTCTAACCTCGTGACGGCAAACGTACCGGGCGCAGGCGCGACCTATGGCGGCAGCGCGGCAGTAACTCAAGGGTCAATAGTCTCGCAGCCCTCTGTCGGCGCTACAGGCAATATCACCTGGAATCCCGGCACGATCAGCGCCGGCGGTTTCGCAGTCCTGACCTATCGCGTCAGAGTGACACCGACCTCTAACGGTCAGAGAGTCCCTGTCACCGCCACTCCCGCTTCGGGCAACGGCACTCGCGCACAGTACGTTGACGAGACCGGCAACACCACGCAGGCGCGGGCCACTTATCTGTTCGGGCCGATTTGCGAACTGGCGGCAGAAGAGGGATTGCTGGGGCCGACCGCAGTCGATGACGTAGAGCTTACGGCCACTGCTTACAACGATGGCATTCATCTCGAATGGAAGACCGGATTCGAAACGAGCAATCTAGGCTTTAATATTTATCGCGACGAAAACGGAGAAAGAAAACTCGTCAACGATCAACTCGTCGCAGGCTCGGCGCTGATGGCAGGCAACAGCACCGCGCTTACTGCCGGTATGCAGTACTCGTGGTGGGACGCCGTTGAGGGTGACAAGCAAAACATCCAGTACTGGATCGAAGATGTTGACCTTGACGGAACCGTTACGACGCACGGGCCTTTCAACCTGCAACGCGAAAACATAGACGCTCCGGCCAAGACCCGATCCATGATCCTGAGCGCGCTCGGCGCAAGCTTGGCGACTCAGGAGCGATATCAGGGACAGGTCACTGAGCAATCCGACGAAACGCCGAAACAGACATCGAAGTCAAAAACTTCTCGCGCGCAGTTGAGCGCGCAGATCGATTTGGCTTCGGCGCGCGCCGTCAAGCTTTCCATACGCGATGAAGGATGGTATCGCGTCGCTGTGTCAGATCTGATCGCGGCGGGACTCGATCCCGGTCTCAACCCGCAATACCTGCAACTCTTTGTCGGCGGACAGGAGCAATCGCTTCTCGTATCGGGCGCGGGCAAGGATGCATCCGTTGAGTTTTACGCCGTCGGACAGGACACGCCTTACACGAATGCCCACACCTACTGGATCACGGTCGGCAATCAGCCCGGGCGAAAAATCAATATAATAAAGGCATCGGGCGATGCGGCCACGTCTCAAAGCTTCCCATTCACTACTGAATACAAAGAGCGGAGCGTCTATTTCTCGGCGCTCCGCAATGGCGATGATGAAAATTTCTTTGGCCGCCCGGTAACATCATCCGGGGCCTCTCAGCAAATCGTTTTGAAAAACGTCGACACGGCTTTCGCCGGAACTGCCCTGCTCAGAGTTTCTTTACAGGGTGTGACGGAATTCGCAGGCCCGGTCGATCATCAGGTGCAGGTTCGCGTCAACGGCGTGGAAGTCGGTCGCTTCACTTTCGACGGACGCGAGCGCGGCGTTGGCATATTCTCTATCCAGCATTCGCTCCTGCGCGAGCAAGGGAATGATATCACGATGGTGAGCGAAGCCGGGAGCGGAGATGTGAGCCTGCTCGATTACATCCGCCTCACCTATCAGCACAAACTCGGCGCGGATAACGACTCGCTCAAGTTCACGATTGGAAGCAAATTCCAGACAGAAGCCGTCTCGTCGAATCCGAATCTTGCGACTGTTGGAGGTTTCACTACTCCTCTCATTCGCGTCTTCGACATCACAAACCCTGCAACTCCCATAGAGATAGCAGGTAATGTGAGCGAGGCGGGCGGCAAGTACTCGGTCACAGTCGAAGCTCAGGATTCATCCGTAAGGACGTTCCTTGCAATCTCTGCCGACAAAATCAAGAGTCCTGTTTCGATGCAGGCCAATCAGCCGTCGAGCCTGAAAGCCGCTTCCAATCAGGCAGACATGATAATCATCACTCACTCTTCGATGTTGTCTGCCGTCGCGCCGCTCAAAACGCTGCGCGAGGGTCAGAAGCTGTCGGTTGCGGTCGTGGATGTCGAAGACATTTATGATGAATTCAACTTCGGCGAGCGGAGTCCCAAAGCGATCAGAGATTTCCTCCTGACTGCGAGGCGAAGCTGGAAGAAGGCTCCCCGCTTCGCGCTGCTCATAGGCGATGCGACATATGATCCCAAGCGTTATCTCGGAGGCGGGGATTTCGATCTGGTGCCTACGAAACTCCTCGATACCTCATATCTCGAAACGGCGAGCGATGACTGGTTCACCGATTTCAATAATGACGGAGTGGCAGACATCGCCATAGGCCGACTGCCTGCGCGCACAAGCGAAGAGGCATCAAGATTCATAGCCAAGCTGGTCGAGTATGAAAAGCCCTCTCTTCCCGTGAGAAACAGAAAGGCGCTGCTCGTGGCAGACCGCAATGATGGATTCGATTTCGAAAATGCAACCGCGCAGTTGCGCTCGCTGCTGCCCGCTGGCACGACGGTTCAGGAATTACTCCGCAGCAAGACAACCGATCCGACCATGAGCGCGGCGATCACTGAGGCCATTAACGAAGGCGTTTCGGTCGTAAACTTCGCCGGTCACGGTTCGTCGGCTATCTGGCGAGGAAACGTCTTCGACGTACAGAAGGCGAAGGCGCTGAACAATGGCAAGGCGCTGCCGATGGTGGTTGCGATGACCTGCCTCAACGGGTACTTCCACGATCCTGTGCTTGAAAGCCTCGCCGAGGCTCTCTTGAATGCAGACGGGGGCGGGGCAATAGCCGTATGGGCTTCGTCGGCGCTGACCGATCCGAGACAACAGGCTGCCATCAATCAGGAACTCTACCGCCAGCTTTTTGCAGCAAAAGGTCAGGGAGTGACCATAGGCGAAGCTGTAATGCAAGCCAAAACAGCGACAGGCAATTCCGACGTTAGACAAAGCTGGCTGCTGTTCGGCGACCCGGCAACACGCCTCAAGTAAAAAGTAAAAAGGTAAAAGGAAAAACCTGGAAGGCCGTCAGTTGAAGTTGATCTGGCGGCCTCTTCTTTTTGCCTTTTGCCTTCTCTGCTTCATACCTCAAACTTGTCTCGCGCGAGTTTGTCAGTCACAATAACGATTGAACGGAGAAACAGCAATGGCGAAGCCCAAACTGACAGGCCCGCGACCCGAATGGCTTAAAGTAAGAATTCGTTCGGATGAATCTTTCGAGCGCGTGCATAAGATGATAAACGATCTCAGCCTTCACACGGTCTGTCAGGAGGCGCGCTGTCCGAACATATTCGAATGCTGGTCGGAAGGAACGGCGACCTTCATGATACTGGGCGACGTCTGCACGCGACATTGCGGATTCTGCGCCGTCACGAAAGGCAAACCTCGCGTGCTCGACCCCGACGAACCGCGACACGTCGGCGAAGCTGTTAGTCGATTGGGCGTGCGCCATGCCGTAGTGACGAGCGTCAACCGCGATGAGATGGAAGACGGCGGCGCGCGCCATTTCGCCGAGACGATTCACTGGATTCGTCATCTCAATCCCGGATGCCGCGTGGAAGTTCTCATACCGGATTTCTGCGGCAATCAGAAAGCTCTCGAAACAGTTCTGGAAGCTCGCCCCGACGTACTCAATCACAACACCGAAACTGTGCCGCGACTCTACAAGCGCGTGCGGCCCGATGCGCGTTATGAGCAGTCGCTCGAACTGCTTCTGAGAGCGCGCGCGAGCAAAGCCCTGTGGCCGATGCTCACGAAAACGGGCTTGATGGCGGGGCTTGGCGAAACTACGGATGAATTGATCGAGACATTCCGCGACCTGAGCGAGACGGGCTGCGACATTTTGACCATAGGCCAGTATCTCGCGCCGACGCCGCGTCATATACCGATTGAAAAATACTACACGCCTGCGGAGTTCGAGCTTTTGAAAAAAGAAGCTTTGGCTTTAGGCTTCCGCTACGTCGAGTCAGGGCCGCTCGTGCGCAGTTCATATCACGCGGGCCGTCACACTTCAGCAGACGCGATTGATTACAGCCAGTATCCGATCTTCAAAGATCAGACGTTTACTCCTCCCCTGAGGCTCGTGCAGATCGAGGGCCGAAAGGTTTCTGAAAAGTAGTCTGCCCGATGAGCGTATAGGCGCGCTCATCATAACGCCATCACTTTTTCTTCACAGGAAACAGAAAAACTTTTTGAGTGAATGTTTCAGCCGTCATGCCTTCGCCGCGCAAATAAATTTCAGGATCGATCTGATCCTGGGGCAATGTCTGGCTGTCGTAACGGTACTTGATGAAAGCGACCCAGAAACGATCGTCCGTTATCGTTGAGTAATCATCCGTATAGGCTATCTCGAATCGACGCGGGGCTTCCCTGTCCAGACAAAACTCAAGCGTGTAGCCTATGATGGCCTGATTGGTGTAAACCCTGACAGGGCCGGGTCGAGCGTTTTCGATTTCTATCAGGCGGCTGGCCATAGGCGGGATAGCGATTTTATCTTTGCGCCAACTCAACACGAAGCCTGACGCTCCGGCCCACACGATAATAAACGCGATGGTTATTTTCCTGACGAGCGGCGAGCGGAGTTTCAAAGCGGCGAGTGAAATCAATATCAGATAGGTCGGCGCGGCGACGATCAGATAGCGAATGCCCCAGACGGAATGCTTGAGGAATTGACTCAGGCCGAAAGCCAGCGATGGCGGGAGAAATGAAAAAAGAGCGAGCCACGAGAGGACATCTTTCGATAAGCTCGATTTCAACGCCGTGTTTTGAGCATTGCGTCGAATCAATAAAATTATCGGATAAACGAAAATCGCCGAGACCATCAGCGCGGCTATGGATTTCCAGGGCGAAGCAAAACGATGAGTCGCAGGGCCATGAAGTATGGCGTAGTACCATACAAGATCGACCAGGGTCGGCGGATTATTCCAGTCGAGATTTGCGCCCAGTCCGCCTTTCGAGATCGAGGCTTGCGACACAAAGTAAACCCACGGGCTGAAGCACACGACGAGTATCGCCAGACTGATTATCGATCCGCGAATCCTTTTATCTCTCTTCAGCAGGAGAAAAATTATCTCTATGACAGGGATGAACCAGCCATAGTAGTGCGTATAAACCAACATCAGATTGGCGAGAAATAAATATAAATTGAGGCTCTTTGAAAACTCATTCGAGTTATAGACCTTAGCGAACAACCAGAGCGACACTATCGCGAAAAACATCGCCTGACTGTACATCCTCAACTCTTGCGAAAAATTTATTAGAAACTCGTTTACGCCCATCAGCCACAACGCCAGTTTTACGGCGTCCGTTTTCAGGCCCAGTTCCCTGCAAAGAAGTACGAAAGGCGGGATCGAAAAGAGAGACAGCGCGACGGGAAACAACTTGACCCACAGCAGCGCGTTTCCTCCCATGATGATCCATACCTTCAGCAGCGCGTAGAAGAGAGGCGGATGAACGACATCCCTGATGGCGCTTTGAATCAATCCCGTCCACGTATCGTTGGCAAGCTGATAGCTGAAGACCTCATCGCCGATCAATCCGTAGTCGGTCAGCCCCCACAGCCTTAAAGCGACGAATGTAAAAATGATCAGGGAATAAATTATGAAGCGTGGCAGACCTTCTCTGGAATCAACCATCGATTGCCTTCGAGGACGAAATCAGAGCGAAGCCGGTCATCCGGCTCATCGATCATACTGGGCAGGCGTGCGATAAAAATGAAGATTGCTCCATAGCCATATCGAATCGCGGCTATGGAGCAAAAAATCAATCGCTGAAAAACCGATTCGGATAATGTCGCGGGAAGAAATCTTCTCGAAAGATGCCTTCGACCTTGCGACTTATTTTTTGCCGCGGGCAGCAGCCTTCGAAGCCTTCAGCGGGTTCTTCGTCCCGTCAGCCTTGCGCATGGTATCGACCGCCTTTGCGTGCGCTTCGCAATCATGATCTTCAGCCCTCTGCTTCCAGTAAGCGTTTGCGTCTATTCCCTGAGATATGAATGCGACTATTGTAAAAGGGCTTGCGCACTTGGGGCAGTTGAGCCTCACAGCGCGGGCCGTTCCTCTTCTTGCCATTCTCTTTCTCCTTTCACCTAAGACGCGCTCGGCGTCCGTAATGCAAGAGAAGAGATTGCCAGATAGAAGAACGACTGTCAACGCTTCGGTTTTTGGTCTTTTTGCGTCGTTCGATCAACCAAGCACGACGCCGCAGACTGAAACGAACGACGTAAGGTTCGGGTCTGCGGGGCAGCGATCATAGGCGACGCTTTGGCCGCGAGCGCCCGCGAGCATACGCAAAGCAAGATAAATCGGAGAGACGCCGCAGACGTTGTTCCGGTCTTCGACCCGTTTGATCGCGTCGAAAAAGCCTGCGGCATCGCCTGCGCTCATAAACTCGATCAGTTCCTCATCCGACTCTTTCAACTCTTCGCGCGCTCGCGCATCGACGGCTTCGCCGCCGAATGCAGGGCCGATGTGCGCGAGGTCGGCAGCCGCTACGATCATCACTCGCCTGCCCGCTGTTGTCTCTTCAAGGACTTCGAGCATTGTGTTTATCTGCGCGTCGCTTTCCGGGTTTTCGCCCGCCTGAATGAAGCGCGCGAACGAACCGCAAAGTATCGGCACCATCTCCACCGCCTGCTCCCCTCGAATGTAGTGGAGCCAGACCGCAGCAAGTTCTATAGAATGCTCGCTGCGATGGCGAAACTCTCCTTCGAAAGCCGTGTCTTCGCCCACGACCGCGGCCAGAGCATCGACTATGGCGAGGGCGGTCGGCAACACTCCGAAAGGCGTGGCGTAGTTTTGTCGCGTCAGGGTAACTTTCGAGTCCCCGCCGTAATGGTCAGTTCCGAACACGACCACGAGATCGGCTTCGCGAGCCGATTTTTCGGCTGCCTTCCACACGCGAGCGTAAACCGGCCCGCCGCGAGCGTAATCGATATGAGGGCTGATGACGCCGCGCCCGTCAAAAGGTTGCGGCACGGTTTCCAACTCTTCGACAAATCCTCCGAGCATCCGTCTCAGATCGGCTGCGTCTTCCGGGTAAGCTTTTCCCGCGAGCGCGGGCGGACGATATGGCGAGCGGCGATACTCATCCGTCGCGCGGCTGCGCGCCTGATGGTAACGGTCGTTGTCGAGAAGCAATGCTTCATCCAAAGCGGCGAGCAATTGATCGATCACGCTTTCATCGATCATCACGCCGAAGCGGAGGGCGAAGCCGAGGGCCAGCGTGCGTGCGTTTTCGCGCGTGCCGTCGCACAGGGCCAACACAGGCGCGAGTTGCTGAGGGACGAGCAGAATATATTCGGTCAGTTGAAGCGGGTCACGCAGCAGAAACATCGGGCGACCTTCATGGATGAGAGGCCGCGGATCGACCGCTCTCAGTTTCGGATAGCTGACACTGGAAGTCGTCATCTGGTTTCCGCTTCGCGTTCACGGTTTCCGACCGAACGCTCAATGGAGAATATAACGAAACTCCGGGCAAATGATCGCGTGAGTTTGAATTCGCATTCTTTACAATCTCTCACTCGATTCCGGTGACTGCGCCGAGAGTCGGGCCGATTTCGAGATTGAGTACGAGATCGGCCAGATGATCGAGATCGGTCGGATCGCGATTGATTATCACCATCCGCGCGCCATTGCGCTTCGCCACGACAGGAAACGAAGCGGCAGGATATACGACGAGCGACGAACCTATGGCCAGAAACAGATCGCACGCGAGGCTTTCCTTACTCGCTCTTTCCATGGCCTCGACCGGCATCGGCTGGCCGAATGAAATCGTCGCCGTCTTTATCACCCCTCCGCACACGGCACATTCGGGCGGCTCCTGATCGACGCGGAACTTTTCAAATATCGGAGCAAGCTCATAACGCCGCTCGCACCTCAGACAGCGGGCGTAAGTGCTGTTGCCGTGAAGCTCTATCACTTTCTCTTCCGCTACGCCCGATTTCTGATGCAAGCCGTCGACGTTTTGAGTTATTACGCTTGTGACTTTGCCGATGTCAGCGAGATGAGCGATGGCGCGATGTCCGCGATTGGGCGCGGCGCGGGAGAAAGATTCATCGGTCGCCAGTTTTCGCCGCCATGCTTCGCGTCGCATCTCCATTGATGCGATGAAATCGCCGAATTCGATGGGTTTGTATTTAGTCCAGAATCCGCCGGGGCTGCGAAAATCGGGAATGCCCGATTCGGTGCTGATGCCCGCGCCCGTAAAAACCACCGCACGATGGCTTGCAGCGATCATCCGTTTCAGTTCATCGATCAAAGCTTCGTGTTCATTCATCGCATTCGTCCTCGCGCCGGAATTCGGAAACTGCTGGAGTGCGCCGCTTCAATTTCGCAGATCGATTATCCACGCATCCTTCACGCGCTCGTTTATCAAATGAGCGGCGGGATCAGTCCATCGCTCAACTTCCTTGCTTGCGCAGTCAGATCGGAAATATAAATTGCAGATCGGCCTTCGACAAGCAGATTGGAAACAGGAAGGATCGCAGGCGAGGCAAAAAAAAGCGCGCCCGGTGTCAGGCGCGAGAAAAGAGGAAGCCCTCGGATCAGGCGACAGACATCTTTATGCCCTGCCGCCTGATCATCAGATCAAGTATCGTCAGAAGTCATTCGCCCGATGAGACTGTCGACTGGAAACCCGCGCGGCTGTGCGTGCCGTCGCAGAAAGGTTTGTTGCTCGACCCTCCGCAGCGGCAAAGCGCAGTGCTTTCGCTCGTAAGCTTGAACGGATTTCCTTCGGAGTCGAGCAACTCCACTTCGCCCTGCACGAGAAGAGGGCCGTCTTTCAAGGCTTTGATTGTGACGTTCGACATCAGCTTTTCTCCTCAGTAAAGTTGCGCAAGCTGTTAGCTTGCGTGGCTCCAAACTTCATACCTTCGGGGCGTGCGCAATCTGGCAGATTGCGTCACATCAATGACCCCCATTCATCAGTGTTGGTTTACGTGTCGATGCATTTGCGTTCTCATTTCAATAGAGAGTAGAAAAGCGAATAGGTTACATCGCGCGCCGCAAAAAAAGCTGTTACCTTTTTCCTTCCGGTCACTCTATTAGTAAAGGAGCCAGTATGAACGCTGCGATTGGCGTCGAGACTCTATCAGATGAAAAAGCAATCAGGCTTGTGCTTGAAGGCGATAGATCAGTCTTCGAGATTTTGATGCGGCGCTACAATCAGCGTCTTTTTCGCGCGACAAGATCGATTCTGGGCGACGACCAGGATGCTCAGGATGCTGTGCAGGAAGCCTATCTTAACGCATACCTGAACCTGAGCCGCTTCGAAGGCCGCGCGAAGTTTTCAACGTGGCTGACACGAATCGCCGTCAATGAAGCTCTGGCCCGTCTTCGCATCAATCAGAAGTTCGTCGAGCTTGAAGCGATTTCAAGCGGCGAGGAAAAAGATATGGCCACAAGCAACCTCAATCCCGAAGAAGAAGCGAATCGGCGCGCGCTCGGCAGGGTGCTGGAATCGGCGATTGATCGGCTGCCCGACTCTTATCGCACGGTCTTCATGCTGCGCGAGGTCGAAGGGATGAGTACGGCTGAAACTGCCGATTGCCTCGAACTGAGCGAGGACGCCGTCAAGGTGCGTCTTCATCGCGCTCGCGCGCTGATGCGAAAAGAAATCTATCAACAGACCGGCGCGGTCACTGCCGCAGCATTCGTATTTCTCGGAGAGCGGTGCGACCGTATGGTTGCGTCCGTGATGGAGGGAATCGAATCGCTCAATATCAGTTAGACCTATTTATGTGATGGAAATAGACGCAAACGATATAAAATCTACAGCAAAACGGCGTGACGGTGTCTGGCTAGCCGTTGAAATGAGTCTCGTACTGGCGCTCTACATCGCCGACATCTACCGCTTGATACCTCTCAGCAAGACGCCCTTTCTCCTTGCGCTCGGTTGGGTCTCGCTGAGGCTGCGTGGTACCGGGTGGGCGAGCGTTGGGCTTGGTCGGCCACGAAGCTGGAGGCGAGCGGTTGTCATCGGACTACTGGCTGGAACGGGGTTGCTATTGTTCGAGCTATTCGTTAGCTATCCCCTGTTGACTTATGTTACTGGCAAGCCTCCAGATCTCTCCGACTTCCGGCCCATCGTCGGCAACTTCAGGATGTTGCTGCTCGCGGTGGTGGCGATCTGGATATTGGCAGTTCTGGGCGAAGAACTTGTCTACCGGGGTTATCTCATGAACCGTGTTGCTGGACTTGGTGGTGGAACGCAAGCCGCTTGGGTGGTGAGTCTTGTCGCGGTGAGTGTAATCTTCGGGGCAGGCCACATTGATCAGGGTGTCACCGGTATGACGGAAAACGTGATCAACGGGTTATTACTTGGCCTGCTTTATCTTGGATGTGGACGCAATTTAGTGCCACCCATAATCGCGCATGCTGTGACGAACACAGCGGACTTAGTGTTGATCTACCTGGGGCGCTATCCCGGCCTGTGAAACAGCGAACACTTGACGGTTCCATCCAGGAAGAGAGGTGGTCTAACGCATAGCATCAGGAGAAGCAACTCCAGTCTGACGCTTCGCGAATCTACGATCATCGCGCGGCGATAGGTTTCGACTTGAAATCGAATCTCAAAAATTCCGCCTCGGCCTCGTTTAGATTTTCAATTCGTTCCTCGACTCCCTGCTCCGTCCAACGCACATGGCCGAGATCGAGTGAAAAGCGCGCGTCTTTGCCTTTGACTGAAACTTTCAGCTTCGCCGCAGAGAGAGCAACCCACAACGACGGTTCCAGTCTGGCCGCAAGGTCGGATCGCTTCTGTGGCGCAACCACTATCCGCGTGACGCGCACCTGCTCGTTTTCGAATTCGATCTTTTGATAGTTTTCTCCCGTCGGTCGCGGCTGGGGAGGAAAACGGCCTCGAAGAGTTCTCGCGTTCAGAGGTTCGGTCTTCATCTCGACTCGAAGGAAGTCGCTGGCCAGATCGCTCGTGTTTTCGACCTCGTGAGTCTCGGCTACTGCTGACCACATTCTGAATGCGCCTGCTTTCGTAGCGGGTCTGGTGACGGGGATGCTGCCCGTGTGTTTGAAGATGACCGGCCCGCCGTCACTCAGATAAACGTATATGGTCCCTCGCTGCGGGTGATCGTGCGAGGGGAGTTTTTCGCGCGGCGCGTAATGAACGCGAACGACTTTCACCCAATCATTTTCAAACGCGAGTTTGTATGCGTGGGGGACGACTTTCAAAGGGTCTTGAGCGAACGTATCGAGGGCGAACAAACATAAGGCTACTGCAAGACAAAACTTCCGCATGGCTGCTACTCCTTGTCGACAAATTAAAGTTTCCGCCTGCATTGCGTCGCACAACAGTTCAAGCGATTCGTGAGATGCAGAAAAATTCAAGGCGGCAGTATTTTATCGAGGCTGCGTATGAGGTCACGTCCTCTGAGTACGGGCTGGTTGCGTTTAGTGTTGTTGAGCGAGATGACTTTGCCTTCAGGGTCGATCAAAATCGTCGTGGGATAGGAATGAATGCGAAGATTGCGAATCAACGCCAGTATGCTTTCGCGTTTGGCCTGTGTCCAGTTCATCCCGTTTTTGTTGAGCGTGGATTTCACCTGAGATTGTATCTCGGCGTCGTCCGTGTTCATTCCAATGATCTCGAAGCCGCGCACCTGAAAGCGCGAGTATGCGGCTTTCAGGTAAGGCAATTCCTGTCGGCACGGGCCGCACCACATGCCCCAGAAATCTATCAGCACATACTTGCCGCGAAACTCGGCGAGCCTTCGCTTCTTGCCGTTGAAATCTGTAAATTCGAAATCGGGCATCTCTTCGCCCATTCGAATTTCGATCCTCTTGTAATCCGCGGCGGAGTGCGACCTCATCGTGATGACGTTCTTTTCCAGATCGACTCTTTTAGTGGAGACATAAGCGTTGCCTACGCGAAAGACTATCGTTTCCTCCTGCGCTTCTGCGGCTTCGGGCGAGAAGGGATCGATATCTATCTCGCCGTCGCCGTCGCAATCCACTCCGAGTTTTCCCGCATTCGGGCTGATCTTTTTCGAGCGCGGGTTGTAGCTGTACTGAACGCGCGTTTTCTTTCCATCGATATCCACGATGCCTGTGGCGAATGCTTCCCTCGATTCGAGTATGAGGCGTTCATCTTCGTTCATCTGATCCCACTGGACGCCCTTGAAATACTGCACGAAGAGCGGGAACGAAGGAAACGGCCCTTCCTTGAGCGGTTCGGCGAGGGTCGCGCGCCGGATGTAAGGATTGTCGTCGTCTCGTTCCAATTCGAAATGCTCGCGCTCATCGATGACATTGTTGAGATCGACATCGGCGAGCAGATAAGGGTCATCGCCTTCAGGCTCGACGAGCAGAGCGAGTATGGCTGACTTGTCCGATTGCGCGTGATAGAGGCGACCGGCAGTAATGGTCGCGTCGCTTTCGGGAGGCTTGTTGATTTTTATTTTCGACAGATCGCGCATGGGTTTGAATATGACCTGCTCAGGTCTGTCAGGGTTAGCGATGAGTTGAGGTTCTAGTTTGCCCGTGAACTCGCCATCCGCCGCGCCAAGCGATACTGCTGCAAACATCAGCACAACAATCAGTCGTTTCATAAGCATCTCCATTTCACACGAATGAATTCATCCCAAAGCCCGCCATATTCGATCACTGTCAGCGATTGGAAACGATCATATCGAAATGCCTCGATATTTTCGTGTTATACATTGAGCCTTCGGGCGGGGTCAAATATTTTCGGCTTGCGGCTCTTTGTTTGTCGGTTTGTTGCCCATCCATTTCTAGGCTAGAATCAGAGTAGTCTTATTAGACGATCCCTGTGGCTATCAAACTGAATTGCATTTCGAAGGAGCGAATGATGAAACGAAGTATTTTCATGGCGGGTCTGGCAACTATTCTTATCGCTGCGACTGTCGGCTTTGCGGATTCGAAGGCTGACTTCAATGGCAAGTGGACTATGGATGCGGCCAAAAGCGAAGGGCTGCCTCCGGGTCTGGATCAAGTCATGACGGTCTCGCACAAAGGCGATCAGATAACGCTCGAAACCAAAGTCATGCCCCCGGATCAACCTGCCTTCAGCGTCAGCGCGCACTATACGCTCGACGGCAAAGAAGCCGAGTTCACCCAGGAAATCCCGAATGGCGACGCAAAAGGCAAACGCATCGCCAAATGGACTGCCGACGGGCGAGGCATCGATGTGAGCGAAGAAATAAGCTTCGATACTCCGCAGGGCGCTGTCACGGTCAAGATAACTCGCAAGTGGGTTTTGTCAGCCGACGGCAAATCCTTGACCATCGATCTCACTCAATCAAGCCCGCAGGGCGAGGGTCGCTCCAAACGAGTCTTCAATAAAGCCTAGCCTCGGGCTGAGGAATAGCTCACGGATGAACACGGATGAGGCGGATCATCACCGATCTGATATCCGTGATGATCCGTCGCATCCGTGTTCATCCGCGTCCTGTTTCTGAAAAACATATGGCCCTATCCTCTTCCCTTCGCCGGTCACCTCAAATCTCAATCATCAATGAATTGAAAGACAGAATTTGAGTATGATCTTGTCTTCAAAAATTTTGAGGCGAAGCAATATGACTCAGAAGAAAACTCTGGCGATCCTCGTCGGTGGCGGGCCTGCGCCCGGTATCAACGCCGTCATCTCATCGGCGACCATCGAAGCCATCAACGAAGGGTTCGACATTTTAGGCATTCAGGACGGATTCAAGCGCCTGATCCGCGAAGACACACGACAGGCGCGAAGGCTTCGCATCGAAGACGTTTCGCGCATTCACCTCAACGGCGGATCGGTGCTGGGAACGGCGCACGATTACCTGGTGCGAATCGGCGAGAAGGATTTTCTCGATGATGCGTGGGTGGAAAAGCTGACTGAATCGGGCGGAGTGTCAAAGGCCGATCTCATCGAGAGATTCAGCAAGTCAGAGCATTGAAGATAGCTTGCGCCAGCAACTGATATTTGTCGGCATAGAGATTCTCGGCTAGAATCAATCTCGCGTTGGCACGATCCCGGTGGCCATCAAATACAAAGGCATCGCATTCGGAAGGAGACGGAATGAAGCGAATAACTTTCATCCTGAGCATCGTAATTTTTCTCGTTGGCCCGACGGGTTCTCTTGCGCAAACGAAGGCTGACCTCAACGGCAAGTGGGTGATGGATCAGGCTCAGAGCCAGGGCTTGCCGCCCGATATGGATCAAATCATGACGATCTCGCACAAAGGCGATCAACTCATGGTTCAGATCAAATACTATCCGCCGAATACCCCCAACTTCATACGCGACGACACCTACAACCTCGACGGAAAGCCCTCTCCCTATTCACAAATGATGGGGAACGGCGAGGAAGCCAAAGGCACACGCACCGCTCAGTGGACTGCCGACGGGCGCGGGCTGGAGGTGAGTGAAGAATTGAGCTTTCAGTCGCCGCGCGGCCCTGCCCAGATCAAGAGAAGTTTCAAGTGGGCTATGTCCGCCGACGGCAAAACACTCACTATTGAGTTGGATCAGACGGCCCCGCAGCCAGCGAAAAATAAACGAGTCTTCGTCAGGAAGTGAAGAGATGAAGAGGTGAAAAGAGTTCCATCACCTCTTCACTTTACTCAGGCAAGGTCGCTTGATTTCAACCCTGCTCGCATCGCTACTGTAAGCAGCAGCAAAACTGTCGCTGCGAGTATCAGAGAAAGCGCGGAGCCGAACGGCTGATTGAGTTGCGTGAACTGATTCTGAATCAGATTGCCGATCATAATCGATTTTGCGCCGCCCAGCAGGTCAGGCGTGACGAACGCACCCAGCGAAGGTATGAACACGAGAACTATTCCGGCCAAAAGTCCGGGTTTTGAAAGCGGAAGGGTAACTTTCATGAAAGTCCAGAAACGATTCGCGCCCAAATCCATCGCTGCTTCCAACAATCTTTTGTCTAGTTTTTCGAGCGCGACATAAATCGGCAGGATCATAAAAGGAAGCTCGCCATAAACCTGCCCGACGAGAACTGCGAAATCATTGTAGAGAAGCTTCATCGGCTCGTTGATCAACCCCGCGTTCATCAATGCCGAGTTGATTACGCCTTCGCTCCTCAGCAGCAGTATCCACGCATAAGTTCGAATCAGAAAACTCGTCCAGAACGGAATCACCGTAAGCACCAACAGCGGGCGACGCCAGCGCGCGGGCGCTTTGAGCGCGATGAAGTACGCGACAGGATAACTCACAAGCGCGCAGAGCAGGGTCGTCGCTGTCGCTATCCAGACAGTTCGCCAGTAAGCAGGAAGATAGAGTCCGTCAAACGCGCGCAGAAAATTGCCGATGGAGAATTCATAGATGATCGCGCCATACGGGCCGCGAACGGCGAGGCTCACAACGATGACGATCACCATAGGCGCGATGAAAAACACCGCGAGCCATATCACCCCCGGCGCGAGCAAAAGCCTCGCTGTCCGGCTCTTCGAGTGTCGCGAGTAATCAGCCATCACCCTTTCAATATCACCGCGCTCTCTGCGGGCCAGCTTATCGAAACCCTCTGCCCGACGCGGCTTTCGATTGATGCAATGGATTCGCGATTCTGCTCAAGCGCGATCAACCCCTGCCCGCTTTCAGTCGTGACTTTCCAGAGCGTGCTTTCGCCCTGATAAACTGCCGATTCGATTCTGCCGTTGATAATTCCGTCTGTGTCCGACAGAGTGATTTTTTCAGGTCTCACCATCACACGCGCCTGCTGCCCCGGTTTTGCATCGCTCCCATAAACGATGAACCGATCCTGCCCTGTTGCTACAACTGTCATTCCGCCTTCTATTCTCTCGACCGTTCCTTCGATGATATTCGAGTCGCCTATGAATCGCGCGACGAATTCCGTCTGCGGTCGCTCGTAAATATCTTCGGCTGTTCCAAGCTGTTCGATCACGCCCGCATTCAAAACCGCGATGCGGTCGCTCATCGTCAATGCTTCTTCCTGATCATGAGTGACGAAGACGAAGCTGATGCCCAGCCTCCTCTGAAGGCTTTTCAACTCCACCTGCATCTGTTTTCTCAGTTTCAGATCGAGCGCAGCGAGCGGTTCATCCAAAAGCAGCACTTTCGGCTCAAGCACCAAAGCGCGGGCGAGCGCGACCCTCTGTTGCTGTCCGCCTGATAGCTCACTGGAGCGGCGGTCTTCCATCTCGCTGAGACGCACGAGATCGAGAGCATCAGCGACGCGCTTACTGATTTCCTGGGCGGGCGCGCCCTTTCGCTCAAGCCCGAATGCTACGTTGGCAAAGACGTTCAGGTGAGGAAAGAGCGCGTAGTGCTGAAAGACTGTCGTGACATCACGGCGGTAGGGAGGAATGAGGGTCACGTCTTCTCCGCCGAGAATCACCTTTCCCTCATCGGGAGTTTCGAAGCCTGCGATCATTCTCAGAAGAGTCGTCTTGCCGCACCCCGACGGGCCGAGAAGAGTCAGGAACTCGCCGCCGTGAATGCGGAGCGACACAGCATCGGCAGCCACGGTCTTGCCGTATTTTTTAGTCACGCTGATGAGTTCTACTTCGCAGGTTTCTTTCATCTCAAATGATTCCCTACAGCAGCGACCGTCTCTAGTCGCCGCGGGTTGAAACTCACGAACACTGAAACAGGGGCGGTCACAGTGTGGGCCGCCACTACAGGTGTGGATTGTCTCAACTCAACAACTCAATCAATCCTTTTTCATCAAGCACGCTGATGCCAAGTTCTCGCGCGCGGTCGAGTTTCGATCCGGCATCTTCGCCTACTACGACATAATCCGTCTTCTTCGTCACCGAGCCGGTCACCCTTCCGCCGCGATCTTCGATCATCTGTTTGGCTTCGTCGCGGGTAAATCGCGAGAGCTTGCCCGTCAGCACGAATTGTTTGCCTTCGAACTTGCGCTCGCCAACGACTCCGGCAGCAGCTTTCTTCGTCTTCCGTTCAGTGTTTACGCCCGCCTGCTTGAGCCTTTCGACGAGATCGCGATTTTTTACTTCGCGGAACCATTCGGCAATCGCTGCGGCTACGACCGCGCCGATATCATGAATCTCGGCAAGCCTCTCTTCGCTCGCCTGCATCAATTCGTCAATCGAATCGAAATTGTCCGCCAGAATTTTCGCCGTGCGCTCGCCCACATGTCGAACGCCAAGCCCGTAGATCAATCGATTAAGATCGCTCGCCTTGCTCTCTTCAATCTGCTGAAGCAGATTATCCGCGCTCCGCTTGCCCATGCGCTCAAGCGCGAGAAGTTCGTCGCGGCGTTCATGGAGATGATACAGATCGGCAAAATCGCGGACGAGCGGCGCGAGCCTTACTTCATTTCCAGCATCGTCTTTTTGAATCCGCAGTGATGAAAGCTGTTCGATCAGAGCGTCGCCAAGTCCTTCGATTCGCATAGCTCGACGAAGCGCGAATTGTTTGAGTCCCGCTGTTATTCGAGCCGGACACGAAGAGTTGACGCATCGCCAGGCGACTTCGCCCGGTTGACGCACTACTTCTTCTCCGCACCGGGGACAATGACGAGGCATCACAAACGGGCGGAGATCAGCCCCTTTGCGTTTCGACTCGATGACTTTGACGACCTGCGGAATTATCTCGCCGCTCTTTTCTATCAACACTGTGTCGCCGATCATCACGCCCAATCGTTTTATCTGCTCCTCGTTGTGAAGCGACGCGCGGGCAACGGTCGTGCCAGCAAGAAACACCGGCTCAAGCTCGGCCACAGGCGTGAGCGTCCCCAAGCGACCGACTTGAACAGTGATGTCACGCAAAACGGTCGTCGCCTGTCGCGCGGGAAATTTATAAGCGACGGCCCAACGCGGCGCTTTCGATGTCGAGCCGAGTTCATCCTGAAGCGCGACGTTGTTGACCTTGACCACAACTCCATCGATTTCGTATCCGAGATCGTCGCGACGTTCGCCAATATCAGAGCAGAATGCTATGACTTCATCTATCGAGGCGCAAACGCGGCTGAGAGGGTTGACCTTGAAACCGGCTCTGGAAAGCCATTCCAGGGCCTCGCGGTGCGTGGCGAATGGCTTGTCTCCCTCAACGAGCAGGTCATAACAGAATATGTCCAGCCGTCGCTCCGCCGCCACGCGCGCATCCAGAGACTTCATCGTTCCCGAAGTCGCATTGCGCGGATTGGCGAAAAGCGGCAAGCTTTTTTCCGCCTGCTCTTCATTCATCCGTCGAAAAGATTCATTCGACATGAACACTTCGCCGCGCACTTCGAACTCAGTCGGCAAGGCAGATCGTCGCCCGCTGTCGAAGAGCGACGGCTGCGCTTTTTTGCGAGATTTTTTTTCTCCGTCCATCCGCACGCTCAAAGGAATCGAGCGAATAGTCCGCACATTGGTCGTCACATCGTCGCCCACGACGCCATCACCGCGGGTCACGCCCCTTGTGAGCGCGCCGTTTTCATAAATGAGCGAGATGCTGATGCCGTCGATCTTCAACTCGGCTACATATTCAACTGCCTCTCGACCAACTCCGCGCAGCACTCTCGCATCCCAATCGCGCAAATCGTCATAAGAGTAAGTATTATCCAGAGAGAGCATGGGGCGTCGATGAGTGTATTCGGAAAATTCTTCAACCGCGCGTCCTGAAACTCTCTGCGTTGGAGAATCTGCAAGGATGAGATTGGGATGCTCTTCTTCGAGTTTGCGAAGGCGATGCATGAGTTGGTCATACTCATAGTCGCTTATTTCAGGATCGCTCAGAACGTAGTATCGCTCATCGTGGTAGCGAAGCTGGCGGGCAAGTTCTTCGATTTCTTTGCGTAGGTCTTTGTCAGTTTTCATAATCCGAGTCAAAATGAAACAACGTAGGATTTCAGTGGTGAGTATATTGAGGCGAAAAGTTTGTGTAAACCTTCTTCATCTGACGCACGTATTTTTCTGTTCCATGCGGCCTCATGTTTTTTGAATGCAGGTGGAATAAAATTGCAAGTTTTTTACATCGAAATGAGTAGAGATTTCGTCTTAAATAGTAGGAGAGTTTTTTTGAAATAAAGCAGAAGAGGTAAAATTATGAGCATACTTTCGTTTTTCAGAAATCACAGCCATTACTGGGGCGTCCCCCACGCTCGCACATCAGATAACCGATTGATTCAAGTCTGCTATGAATGCGGAGCCGAGCGAATCGTAAAAATCGAACTTCGCCCTTCAGCCTTCGCAGACCACGCAATTGAATCTCAAAAGACCAACATCGCAGCCTGAACTGGCTTCACTCACAAGTAAAAAGGCAAAAGTTGAAAATGACATTTTCAACTTTTGCCTTTTTCATTTCTCTCACTTTTCATATTGCCTTTTAACTTTTGCCCTTCACTTCTGCCTTCTCCCCCGCTTACGTTCTCTCCTTTCATGCCTTTCCTCATCCTCGTCGTCATCATCGATAACTCTGACGAAAGCAGAGCGAACCGGCGCAGGCATCTGCGAATCCGCGCCGCGAACCGATTTCCATATTATCTCGTTGAATTCGATATCGGGCGCAGCATCCTCCTTGCTGAAATCCATCTCCATCGAACGCGCCGCGCCGGGAGCATTGGCGGCGTTTCGTTCATTGATATCGATTCGCGCAGGGAGCGATTTGTACTGAGTCAGATCGGCTTTAAGAGAAAACGAGTTGAACATAGGCGTTGCCGCGGCATCGTACTGGCTCATCGGCGGTAGGCCGAGAATCAATTCCATCGTCCGCAGCATTCCTGATGTCGTGTACATAGTCGAATCGACATATCGCCGTTTCGTGTACGGGCTGATGACGAAAGCGGTGGAGCGATGAGCATCGACGTGATCCGATCCGTTCTGCGCGTCGTCTTCGATGACGAAGATGGCGGTCGTAGCCCAGTATTTGCTCTGAGAGACGGCTTCGACAAGGCGACCGAGCGCGAGATCGTTTTCCGCGACCATCGCGCGAGGAGTCGGCGCTCCGGGCCGTGTGCCTTGCGTGTGATTGCCGCCTATGCGAACTATCTGGAACTGAGGCAGCCGCCCGTTCTTTTCAAACTCGCGGAACTCTTCAAGCCATGCATCGACGCGCTTGTTATCGGGGATGTTCAAATCCCATGGCGGGAAGGTCGGGCTGAAATGGCCTTCAAGCGCGGATTCGTAAGAGAAGTTTTCACGGCGAGGTTTACCCGGATCGCCGCCCTGATCGCCTCCCCCCCCCGGCTTGCCTTCGCGAGTGCTTACGAACTCGCCATAAATTCGATAGCTCACTCCGGCACGCGCGCAGTAATCCCAGATGTAGCCGCCCGTGGGCCGCGAAATTTTCTTCTGCCCCTCGTAGTCATACGTGCGACCTCGCCGCGAGTAATTAGTCGGCCATGTCTTTTCAACATAATCAGTCGCGTAAGCCGCCGTCGACCAGTTGTGACCGTCGGCGGAAACTTCGGCGTCGACATAGAAGTTGTCGAGCAAGACGAACTGGCGCGCCAGAGCGTGCTGATTCGGCGTGACCTCTTCGCCGAACAGACAGAGATTCGGATCGCCGTTGCCTTCCTTCATATCGCCGAGCACCTGATCGTAAGTGCGATTTTCTTTTATCACATAGATGACGTGTTTGATCGGCGAAGGGTCTCCGAGTCTGACGGGTACGGCGGTCTTTTCGCGAGGCGCGCGGGCGGCTTTAAGCAACTGATCCGTGTAAGGCGAATTCGAATAGGCGCGGCGAGTAAGCTGCGCAAGCCGCGCCCGCGTCGGCGTGTTGATGATCGAAACCGTTCCTTTCAACATGCTGCCGATGTATTGAGTGTCAGTGTCGCGCGAGCGATAAGGACTCGGCCCTTTCGGATTGGCTGCCGAAGCCGTGCCTTTGCCGTTTGCGACGAAGAGGCGGCGGCCATCTCTGCTCACTCTAACCGAAGTGGGATACCAGCCTGTTGGGATGAAGCCCATCACTTTGCTATCTCCCCGACGGCTGACATCGATCACAGCGAGATTGTTGTTATCGGCGTTTGCGATGTAGAGCGTCTTTTCATCCACAGAGAGCGCGACCGCGTTGGGCGTGCTGCCGATGGGCGATTTCGGATGGAGCGCGGTCGAGACGGCTTCGATCTCTTTCGCCTGCGCGGTGTCTATGACAGAGACGGTATTGCTGTTGGCGTTGGCGACATAGAGCGTTCGTCCGTCGCGCGCGAGTTCCAGATCGTTCGGATGATCGCCGACCTGAATGATGCCGTTGACTTCGTTTGTCGTCGCATCGATGACGGACACGCTGCGCGATCCCCAGTTGCTTACATACGCGCGACGGCCATCTTTCGATATCACGCAATCATACGGATACTCGCCCACAGCGATTTTCGTGATGACTTTTTTCTGCGTCACATCGAGGACCGCGAGTTTGTTCGTGAGATTTTCTGCGACGTAGAGCCGCTGGCCATCGGGCGATAAGGCCATGCCTGCGGGGAAAGCGTATTCTCCGCGCCCCTGCCTTCGCGCCTCGGCGCGGTCTCTCGCATCGAGGGCGTGATACTCTGCGCTGCCCAGCGCGATTCGGCCCGAAAGCGCAGCGCGACCTCGCGTAAAATCGAAATCGAGAACTTCATTATCATCGCCCCCCGACGCGAAGAACCGATCCCCACGGGGAGCGAGCGCGAGACCGAGCCAGGATTTATCTACGGGGATCGCCTGAGTTTTAGTATTCGATTGCAGATCGATGACATTGATAGTCTGATCGCCTGCGCCGCCCGTCGCGACGAGCAGGTAACGACCGTCGCTGCTCATTTCCATGTTGAGCGGCAGGTCGCTGACTTCGATCTGTTCGCCTTCGGGCGTGAGCGTCCATCCGTTAGGCAGAAGAGTTCCGCGAAGGGTTTGCCCCGGAGTTTTACGAGTTGATTTTGACTGCGCCGTGATCGAAGACGGCGACAATAAGCAAAGCGTCAGAAGCACGATGATTGCGCGACGATAATTCATGTGAGTCTCCTCCGAATTTTTGGCGTAAGCCGATAGCTTGCGCTGTCCAAATTGTCTTGCTCTCAGGTAGCGCGATCCGTCAGATTGCGCTACAGGATTTCTCTGACGCTGCCGTTTTCCTTCGCGTACCTTTTTCCGCAGGCGTTGCACACAGCCTCTTCGCTCTTTTCTGCATTACGTGAGAGGTCGAGTTTTATTCCGCACTCGCACATCCATCCGGCCACGCGACCCGGATTGCCGACTATGAGCGCGTAATCGGGAACGTCTTTAGTCACCACTGCGCCCGCTCCGATGAATGCGTATCGGCCAATCGTGTGACCGCATACGACCGTCGCGTTTGCTCCGATTGATGCGCCTCGTTTGACCAGAGTTTTTCTGTATTCATCTTTGCGCGAGACGTGGCTCCGCGGATTGACGACGTTCGTAAAGACCATCGAAGGCCCGCAAAACACATCGTCTTCAAGCTCGACTCCGGTGTAGACGCTTACGTTGTTTTGAATCTTCACATTATCGCCTATGCGAACGTCGGGCGAGATGACGACGTTCTGGCCGATATTACACCCTTGCCCGATCTTCGAGTTTTTCATCACATGCGAGAAGTGCCATATCTTCGTCCCCTCGCCTATTTCGCATGGCTCGTCAACGTAACTCGATTCATGCACGAAATAATTTTTCTCCATCCTCACCCTTTCAAATCGACCGGCTCTCCGCCCCTCGCGAGAGACGTTTCAGCAGCGTCGAGCACGCGCAATACTCTCAACCCGCTTTCGCCGTCCGTGAGCGGAATCCGTCGCGTCTTTATGCACTCAAGGAAATGAAGGCACTGGCTCCGCAAAGGCTCATCTGCGGCGATAGTTTCAGAGACGCCTTCATTCCTGCGAGTAACCATTTCGCCATCGATCAACTCGACACCCTGATCGAAGACACGCAGTTTATCCTGTTTGACGACATCATCGAATAGGGCCATGCGCGAAGACCCTATCACGGACATGCGCTGTTCTTTGTAGGGATGAAGCCAGCTAACGAAAATGTGCGCGCGCACGCCGCCTATGAATTCGAGGTGAGTGACCGTCACATCGGCTATCGCTGGTTGAAGGTATGCGCCGCCTGTCGCCGCGACCTTTGCGGGCAGGCTGCCGACGAGTCGGAGAATGATCGCGATGTCGTGCGGGGCGAAGCTCCAGAGTATGTTTTCTTCGCGGCGGACTTTACCCAAATTGAGGCGACTCGAATAGATGTATCGCAGATGGCCGAGCGCGCCGGTCGAGATCAACTCGCGCAATCTCAGCACAGCCGGGTGATATTCGAGCAGGTGACCGACCATCAGAATCGCGCCGCGCTCGCGGGCCAGACGGACGAGCCTTTCGCCTTCTTCGACGCTGAGAGTCAGAGGCTTTTCGACAAGCACATCCTTGCCCGCTTCTATCGCCGAAAGAGCCATCCTGAAATGATATTCGGCGGGCGTGGCGATGACGACTCCGCGAATCGAAGCGTCGCTGAGCACTTTGTCGAAATCGGTTTCAGTTCGCGCGCCTCGGAATCGTTCGGCTATTCGCGAAAGAGATTTTTCGCTCGTGTCGCAGACCGTTCCCAGTGCGTCGAGTTCGTAAAAGTTGCGCACGTGGTTGACGCCCCAGTACCCGGCTCCGGCAACGGCTATCGCTGGTTTATTTTCCATCGGTCAGGGGAATCTATCAGAATCAAACAGCGAGTGGCAAATCCGCAAGCAATGCAGAAGAGGAACGTTCTATCTTTCATTTCAACGCGCAGATTGTTTCCGCCTCGTTGATGAATTATGATGCGCTGATACAGGAGGCAACGATGTCGAAGATCAAACTGCTGACAGCCTTTCTCGTTTTATTGCTTATGAACTTCGAATCAATCGGACTCTATCAAAACACCGCCCCTAGGCCTCCCGCCACAGGCTCGCGCGGGATGGTAAGCTCGGCGCATCCGCTCGCGACTCAGGCGGGGCTTGACATGCTTGCGGCGGGCGGCAATGCCTTCGATGCTGCGGTAGCCGTCGCAGCCGCGCTCAACGTGGTCGAGCCGATGATGTCGGGCATAGGCGGATACGGAACCGTCGTCATTTACGACGCGCGGCGTCGCGAGACGAAGTTTCTCAACACCAGCGGCAGAATTCCCGCCTCTCTCGATTCGGACGTCTTTCGCGCGCCGACTCCGAACTTCATGAAAAATCGCGAAGGCGCAAAAGCCGTCTCGACTCCCGGCAACCTCAAAGCGTGGGAAGATATGTCGAAAAAATACGGCAAACTTCCGTGGGCGAAACTTTTCGACGCGGCCATCAAACTTGCAGACGAAGGATTCACCATCAGCGACCGCACCGCTCAGATGATCAAAGCGGGATTCCCTGCATTCCCCCGGCACGCGAAAGAGTTTTACGGCAAAAACGGCGAGCCGCTCAAGGCGGACGAGCGACTCGTTCAAAAAGACCTCGCGAATTCTTTTCGCGTGATCGCCAGCAAAGGAGCCTCGGCGCTTCATGGCGGCGAGATTGGCCGCGTGGTCGCCGTGGAGATGAAAGATGCCGGAAGTTTTCTGACGCTCGATGATCTGCGTAACAATAAGCCCGAATGGTGGGAGACTATCCAGATAGATTATCGCGGCTACCTGATAGTCACAGCATCGCCGCCCGCTAATGCTTTCGATATGCTCGTGCGGCTCGGCGTGATGAGCCGTTTCGATCTTTCGGCGATGGGGCATAACAGCGTTGATTATCTCCACCGCTTCGCCGAAGCTACGAAGCACGGCTTCCAGGTTCGGCTTCGCTTTGCAGGCGATCCTGACATAGCTCCTCCACCGCTCGATGTGCTGCTCTCGGAAAAATACTGGACGGATGAAGCGGCGAAGATCGACTCTCAACATGCAAAGCCTTACGAACCCCCGAAAACGAACACGCCCCCGAACGGTCACACGACTCATTTCGTCGTCGCTGACGAGTCGGGCAACGTCGTTAGCGCGACACAAACTCTCGGCGGACTTTTCGGAAGCAAACTGATGCCGCGAGGGACAGGGATATGGTTGAACAATTCTCTTTCGTATTGCACATTCGAGCCTAAGGGAAATCCTATGGACGCATTTCCCGGAAGACGAAAACTTTCAGGCGATTGCCCGACGATAATTTTTCGCGATGGTCGTCCGTGGGTAGCCATCGGCACGCCGGGAGGTCACACCATCGGCCAGACCGTTCCGCAAATGATCATGAATTTGATCGATTTCAAAATGAACGTGCAGGATGCGATAGCCGCGCCGCGCATAAGTTTTCTGGAGCCTGATTCGATAGCCGTCGAACGCGGCATCGCGGAGAGCGCGCGCAATCGGCTGACGGAGATGGGGCATAAGCTTCGCATAGTCGGAGGGCTGGGCAACGCGCACGGACTCACAATCGAGTATGACGCTAAGGGGAAAATCATTCGCTTCACGGGTGGAAGTGACCCGCGCGGCGAAGGCTCTGCAAAAGGACTGTGAAAGCTCCGTCTTACTTCATATCAACAAACCTACCTGAGCAGGTAGAAGAGAGACTCTTCTACTAAACCTCGGCCTCGATCACTACCTGCACAGGTGGTGATCAGAAAATCGCATCGTTATATCCTTAGCCGCGTGACTGATGATCAATCCATTATCCGAAAGGTGAGTCATGCGGAAAAACATTATTTCATCTCTCATATTGATTCTGCTCATATCAACCATCGCTTTGCCCCAATCGCCTCTTGAGCGATTGAAGCGAAGCGTGCCGGGAAACAAATCTTCCGGCAAAGAAACGGATAACTCGCCCGCCTTGCAGGATTATTCTCAAAGCCCCGCGCGCTCGGAAATCGATGGAGTGAAAACCATACTCTCGAATCTGAGAATCCGTTCGAGAAGCCCTCGATGGAACGATGAGCGATATGTCCGCGAGTACGGCGATTATATTCAAAGAGCGGAAAAATATATCGCCGCGATAAAGCAAAAAGACCCTTCGTTCGATGTCTCGCCGCTGGAGCAAGGTCTCAGGCCATACAAAGACGCTTACGGCGAGAGGGGCGCGGCGTTGGCATCGAAAGACGCATACTTCGAGCTTGCGAGAAAAAAATACTCCATCGCCGGTCAGTTCCCTTCTCCGACGGCGAGGCTTAGATTCGAGAATAAAAGAGACATCGAAAATCTTTTGCAAACGGCTCGCGATCTCGATTATCCAGCCACGCGAGCGAAACTCGAAGAAGGCGTGCGCCAGTTCCGCGATCTCGCCGAGGATTACAACGCGAAGAAGCTGCTTGAGGAGTTCCCTTCCGCGTTCGATGTGACGGCTCAGAATTTCATCTCGGAATCCAATCGCCTGATCGAGCTTGCGTATCAGACGCAATCGAAGAACCGAACACAGGCGGCTTCCTTTGCCGAAAGCGCGGCAATGCTCGTCGAAGTAGTTCTGACCGTCGCGCCTGCCAACACAGGCGCGATTGCGCTGAAGAAAGACTCGGATGCCGCGATGGAAAAAATCTCAGGCGCGCTCGCGGCTTCCGTCTACACGAGCGCGTTTCACAAAACGAACGCGGGCAAGATAGTCTTTTTCAATTCGCCTCAGCAGATCAAACAGGTACAGTCGACGGCGGTCGCTTCCGAATTCAAGGCGGGCGATCACATCTACGCGATCGTTTATCTCAAGGGCGCTCTCAAGGATATTTATTCCGCGCCCAATCGCGATGTGGTTGCCAAACTCGGTTATCGTGTTTATCTCGACGGCACGGAGCATGTGGATTATGGCGGATTCCCCGCCGGAATCACCTGGGATCAATACTCGAATGCGGGGACGACTTACCTCCTGCTCGACATCGTTCCCGACCCGGAGGTTATCGATTACCCGGCCCCGCGTCAGTATGATTCGGTCATCAAGCTGGCCAGGCTTTTGGGCCAGTCTTCTCCGCGTCGCCATCGCATCGAGATAAAATTCGACCTCGGAGAAGTCGCGGCATCAGGCGCATTCGAGATAGACAATTCAACGGGGCAGGAAAAACTTCTGGCCATAGCTGCCGCGCTTCACAAGGAAAAAATATCGAAGGTGTTTCTGCCCAAAGCGGCTATGGCGAATGCCGCGCTTCAGCAATCGATGACAGCGGCATTGAAATCGAACGGATGGAAACAGCAGATGCTTCGCGTCGCGATCACCGATTCGCAGTGGCAAATCCATCGCAATGCGCTCGGCGCGATTATATTTCGCAGCATCGGCGCGGCGGTGGCGATGAAGGAAACGAACGGGACTTGCAGATACTTCACACTCTCATTCAAGCAGGCTTACAGAGGAGGCGGCTACGGACAGACCGAACAGTACGGAGTCGGAAACAACTTCGAAATGGCATGCGAAAACGTCAACAAATAATCGAGAACGAAACAGGAGAAAAATGAAAATGATAGCGAAACGAATAGCTCTGATTTTATATTTCTCTATGGTGTCAGGTTTTGCCGCGTGCGGCGACGATGTGCCAGGCTCTCCTGATGGAATCGGCCAGAAAATAAGCGACGTTTACCATGAATTTCTCGGCGAGTTGAAGCCTATGCTCGCCTCCAAACCCGAAGCGGCGACGATTGCGCCCAAGCTCAAGGATTTGAGGGAAAAGTATATTCAGAAGTTCGTGGCTTTAGGCAAGGCGCAGCAGGCGATGAGCGAGAATGATCGGCGGGCTGTCAGCGCTGCCAATATGAAAGCGAATTCCGAGAAGCAGTCAAAAGACCGCGGCCTGTACGATTTCGGCTGGCTCAATGAAGCGTTGGCTCATTACAACAAGGTCGATCCCAACAATGCAGGCAAGATGCTTGCGGACGTGAGCATTCTTTCGCAATATGCATACTTCGATCTGCTCAAGAAACAGGCCCCGGAAGAAGCCAAAAGACTTGGCATCGAGTGAAACGCGATTGCGGGCTGACGTAAGGAGGAAACTGCATGCGAATAATCGGAACAGGAATATTGATCGTGATGCTCATCGCTGCGGGAGCGGTAGGGCAAACACGGAAAGCGCCCGCGGCGATGACAGACCTCACGAAGCTCGACATCGGCGGATTCCGCCTCGGAGGCGACCTGACGGCATCCATCCATCGATTCGCTTATCTGGAAGCGGTCGGATATTCGCCATCGAAAAAGCAGCGAGTGTCCGCAGTGCTGCGTCGCGCGGGGCAGAGTGTTGACAACAGACCTGAGATAGTTCGCGAGTACAGCGGCAATCTTCAAGAGACGCGCCCCGAAGGAAGAGTGAACATACTGGTGGAAGCGGCGGGCGATGGCAGGATTCACAAAATCACATACACGCTCAAAGGCAAACTGAATGTGGCGGCTCTGGAAAAAGAATGGGTCGAGAAATTCGGCCCGCCCGCGAAAAAGGATGGCGACCTGCAATACTGGGGTTGTCAGGGCGGCGCAGGGCTTGATTTGCTGAACGGTTGCGTACTGATTGAACTGAACGCCTACCAGACAGAGGTGAGGGCAAGCGACGCGCGCATAATGGTGGAGTGGAGCAGAGACTATGACGCGAAGGTGGCCGAAGCGAAGGCCGGAGGCCGGGAGGCTCTCGCCTCGGCTGGCGAGGCGGATGCGCCCGACAGCGCAACGCCGAACTACGAAGACAAAGAGGCAGTAATTCGAAGGCTGGAAGCGCGTGTGAAGCGATGCAAAGACGCGGGGAAAACCGATTCGGCCCAGTGCGCCGCGGCCTGTCAGCGAAGTCTTGATGCGATAAGGAAGAGACCCGATGCCGACAGAATGTTTGTGAAGCGGCAATGGGTCGATTGCAATCTGGCGCTTTCGCGCGACGGGTTGCTGGGCAAGTAGAGCCGCGCGTTCGCATTAACACCGCGACCAATCGCGATGAAACCAGCAGGCGCATGAAGGGGAAATGTTTAACAGTTTCCCTTCTCTGCGCCTCACTGAGGCGAGTGCGAATTTCCCTTCATCGCGTCTTTCAATCTCGGACGGCGATGATGCTGCGCTCTCAAAATGACGGTCGTGCCTTTCCCTTCCTCCGATGTGAGGGAAAAGAAAGCGCCGAGGCTTTCCGCTCTCTGTCGCATACTCATCAATCCGTGTCCGTCGCTCTCCACGCTCGCGTCGAAGCCTTTGCCGTTATCGCTCAATTTCAAAATCACCCATCCGCCTTCTATCTGAAGTTCTATTTCGGCTTCCGTGCAGTCGGAGTGTTTTACCGTGTTGTTGACGCTCTCCTTGAAGACGAGAAAAATCTGGCGGCGCAGGTCAGCATCTATTTTCAGGTCGTGATCGAGGTTGGGGGCGAGGAAATGAAAATCTATATTGCGCGCGCTCAGGGTGTCGCTTGCGAATCGGCGCATTCGCTGAACGAGGTCGCGCAGATTATCTTTTTTCGGATTCGTCGCCCAGACTATATCGCTCATCGAATCGATAAGCTCGCGCGAGGTCTGAGCTATGCGCGCGAGCGGCGCGGCTATGCGAGAATCGCTCTCTGCGGTGCGCTGCCGCACCACTTCTGAAAGAATCGATATCTGAGAAAGGCTTGCGCCTATGTCGTCGTGAAGATCGGTCGCAATGCGGGTGCGGACTCGCTCGATCTCTACGAGTCGCTTCACACGATAGCGATGCGCGGCGAAAGCGACGAGCGCGAACAGAGAAAAGGCGGACACAATATAAAGAAGATATGCCCACCAGCTTCGCCACGGTGATGGGCGCACTTCGAAAGCTATCTCGACAGGGCCGGAGACATTGCCTGCATGATCGCGGCCCCACACTTTCAAAACATATTCCCCATCGGGCAGATAGTTGTACTCCCGCTTATGATCGGCGGTCCACTCCGAAGCGTTTTCTTCGAGTCCTACCATCTGCGTTTTGAATCGCGTATGGGATTCGCGGAAATAGTTGAGCAGCGCGAACTCGAAGACGAGGCTGTTTTCGTTATAAGCGAGCGATTCGTCGGCGGCTATCGTTCGAGGCCGCCCGCCGATTAGAGTCTGCTCGATGTAGACGGGTTTCGATGTTGCGATTCGCCTTTCCGCGATGGGGTCGAGTACGGCTGCGCCTTCGACCGTGCCTGCCCACACGCGACCGAAACTGTCGATCAAGGCGGCCCCTTGAACGCACTCATTGTTGGGAAGCCCGTCTGTGGTCGTGAAGGTATAAATATCGTAATCGGTCGCTTCCATCGGGGAATCCGTGAGCGCGGAGAGTCGGGCGATTCCTTTATTGGTGTAAACGTAGATGCGCCCTTCGCTGTCTTCGCGAATCAGATAAACCGTGTTGTTAGGCAGAGCGGGCGCGGTGGTGTCGGAAAAAATCAGAGGCGGCGCGGCGGGCGAATCTATGTCGAGTCGGACGATTCCGCCGAAGCTTCCGACCCATAGATATCGGCGGTCTTTCGAAACGCTCAGATGAAGTTGCGTGATCAGATTGCTCGGCATTCCCGATTCGATATTGAAGACGCGCCAGCCGTCATCGCCCAGTCGCGCAAGCCCGCCGCCGTCTGTTCCCGCCCAGAGATGGCGGCTGCCCGTGCCTGAGACGGTTTCGATCAGACTGGTCACGAAATTATGAGGCAATCCGTTTTGCGTGTTATATGTCACCCACTGGCCCTCGCTCGATCGTGCAAGGCCGCCGCCTCTCGTGCCTGCCCACAGACCTTCGGCGGTTTCAAGAAGTATCATCACGCGATTGTGAGGAAGTCCCGAAGCGGTATCGAAAGTTTTCCATCTGCCGCGCTCGAAACAGGCAAGCCCGCGATCTGCCCCGACCCAAAGCGAGCGCGCGCTGTCTTCGAGCAGGCAATTGATGGCGCTGTCGAGTATTGGAGTCTGAGCATTGAAGGAAGTCCACCTGCCACGATGGTATCGCACAAGCCCGCGATCCGTCCCCGCCCACACCGCGCGATTGCCGTCCGCCGAAGCAGTTTCTTTCAGCACCCAGACTGAATTATCGGGCAGCCCTGAGCGCGAGTCGAACACGCTCCATCGGCCATCGAGGAAGCGCGCGACTCCGCCTCCGTATGTGCCTATCCAGAAAGCTCCGTCTTCGACGGTTTCAAGCAGGCTCGTGACGCTCTTTTCAGGAAGTCCGGTCGCGGTTGTAAATGATATCCAGCCTTCGCTTTCGACTCGCGCGATCCCGCCGCCGTTCGTCCCCGCCCACACAGACGGCGGGCCGAGACGGGCGGGAGTTTCCATCAGACAGAATACTACGTCGTTCAACAAGCCTGTCGAAGTATCAATCCTGCGCCATCTTTCATTTTGAAATTTCAGAAGGCCGCTTCCGTTCGTCCCCGCCCAAAGAGTTCGCGCGCCGTCGGGAGAAACAGTTTCGAGAAGGGAGAAAACTTCGCTGATTTGTTTTCCACCGATGAAATCCAGTTTCGTCCAGCCGCCATTTTCATAACGCGCTATCCCTGCATCAGTCCCGACCCAAAGCACACCGGCGCGGTCTTCGAGAATGCTGTAGACGATATTCGACGGAAGCCCTGCGTCTTTCGTGATCGCGCTCCAACGGCCATCTTCATAAAGAAGCAGACCGCTGCCATTCGTGCCCGCGCGGAAAGATCGTTCGCCAACTGGCGCGAAACAGGAGATGGCATTAGCGGGAAGTCCCTTCTGAGTGTTGAATATCTCCCAACGGTCGTCGACCATTCGCGCGATTCCGTTTTCAGTTCCGGCCCACAGCGCGCGTCGTCCGTCGGCAAGCACGGTTTCGATGAGCGCCATCACACGATTGCTCGGCAGACCTGATGCGGAGTCGAACGAAGTCCATCGGCCATCTTTCAAACGGAACAATCCGGCCCCATCCGTTCCTATCCACAACGCGCCGTCTGCGGTCGCGCGCAGCGCGCGAATATGCCGAGCATCGGCGCGATTGGGCATCTGAGCCGAAGTCCATTTGCGCCCGTTGTAATAGCTGAGTCCGTTTTGAGTGCCAGCCCAGACATAGCCTCGCGCGTCTGTCGCAAGAGCAGTGATCGATCTTTGCGGCAGTCCGTCGTTGTCCGTGAACAGGCGAACGGGAGGGCGTCCGGTCTCTGCGATATCGATTTGAGAATTCGGCGTTGAGTCCGACGCGCTGGCGGTCATCAATGACGCGAGCAGAAGAATGCACACGAGCGGAGTGAACTTCTTCGCGTCTGGTGAGAGAGTGAGCATCGCGCTGATTATATTTGTCAGCGGGTGAATGGCAAGACGGCATTATCGGTCGCTTCAACTGACGAGTCGATCTCTCATCGCTTTGGCGACGGCTTCGGATTTGGAATGCACCTGAAGTTTTTCGTAGATGCGGCGCACATGAAAGGCGACGGTGTTGATGCTGACGCCAAGCTCTGCGGCTGCTGTTTTGTAGTTATAACCTTCGACGAGGAGTTTGAGTATGCGCAGTTCGTGCGGGGTCAGGTCGTAGTCGGCTCGCGCAGGCGGGCGCACTTTTCTGAATAGAGAGACAACCTTGCGCGCGATTTCAGGAGACATGGGCGAGCCGCCGTCTACAGCTTCGCGGAGGCTTTCGAGCAATCTCGCCGGGGGAGTTTTCTTGAGCAGGTAGCCGCAGGCTCCGGCGCAGAGGGCGTCGAATATGCGGTCGTCATCATCGTAGACGGTCTGCATCAGGAGCAGGATATCGGGGAAGCGTTCTCTGATTATGCGAACGCCTTCGATGCCGCTCATTCCGGGAAGGCCGATGTCGACGAGCATCACATCGGGGATTTCAAGCGGAATTTTCTGCAAAGCTTCTTCCATCGAGCGAAAGCCGCTCAGACAACGAAATCCTTCCGTCCCATTTATGAGCATCGTCAATCCTTCGCGAATCTCGCGACGGTCTTCGACTATCGAGACGCGGACAGTGAGTGAAGAATTTTTTTCTTCGCGCATGATTCGGAAGAATATACCAGAGCGCGCGGAATGTCCCCACCTGTTCAGGTAGGAATCTTCAGGTCAACGCACGCTATTGATAATCATTTGGACGTGCCGCGGCGCGTCATCACCATCTCTTCGCGCTCTCGTTCTTCCCTCAGCTTGCGCGCCAGCCCTTCGCGCCCGTCGTATCGAATGAAGGCCGGGAGCAACAGGGCCAGAAGACCCGATCCAACGACGCACATCACGCCGCCCGAAACGACTGATGCGCGCAATCCGACGAGGCTTGCCACGAGACCGGCTTCTGCGTTTCCAAGATACGGCCCTGTCAGGTAGCTGATCATCTCAATGCCTGCAAGACGGCCTCTGAGGTGATCGGGAATAGTCTGATTCCATATCGTCATTCTGAATAATCCGCTAACCATGTCGGCGGCTCCCGCCGCGGCGAGAAAAAATAATGCCAGCCATAAATTGTTCGCCAGTCCGAAGCCGATGATCGCCAATCCCCACACGCTTGCCGCAACAGTAACCGCAAGCCCGTGTTTGTTGATGCGATTAGTCCAGCCCGATGTCAGCGTCAGGGCGAGCGATCCGACCGCAGGCATGGCGTAAAACAAGCCGACCGATGCGCCGCCGAAACTTTCGGCGATGGCCGGAAAGAGCGCCATCGGCATACCGAAGAACATCGCGTTGATATCGATCAGATAAGTCCCGATCAACTCCTGACGGCTGCGCGCATATTTCAAACCATCAATGATTGATCTGAGGCTGGCGCGATCAGCATCCACCGGAACGGGAACGGAGCGAATCAGAAGGATCGCTATGATGGAGAGGATGAAGGTCGCGGCATCGATTGCGAAAGCCGGAGCCGCTCCCAGTGTTGCAGCGATCACGCCAGCAAGGGCCGCCCCGACGATGAAGTTGAAATTGAATCGCAAGCTGTTGAGCGCGGAAACGGCGGGCAAGTGACCGGGGTCGACGAGTCGCGGAGTCAAGGCTTCGAGCGCGGGCCGGTGCAGACCGTTGAGGGCGGCAAACACTCCGGCGATCAGAAACAATATCCACGGATGCGGATCGGGCAACAGAGAATTTATGACCAGCACAGTGCAGCAGAGAGCCAGCCCCAGTTCCGAGAGTATTATCAATCGTCGTCGGTCGATATAATCGGCCAGCGCGCCGCCTATGAAAGCCATCAAAAACATCGGCACGAATTCCACTACGCCGAGCATACCGACTGAGAGCGAAGAATGCGTCAGTTGATACATCTGCCACGGAAGCACGACGTAGCTGATAGCGGAGCCGAAACCTGAAATGAACTGCCCCGCGTACAAAAGTCGGTAATCGCGCGAGGCCCTAAGCGGCGTGATATCGATGGTCAGCGCAGCAAGCAATCCTCGATTGGGTTCATCTTCAGTTTTTTTCGATGGCAAGATTTGATCCGTCATTGAACAGACACGAACGATACACGACCGATTGCGGAACGATCAAACCCGGATGAAAAACTCTCAGCACGACTTTGACTCACTCACGTTGCGTGTGTAGTATGCGCGCGAGCCTGCCATCGATCCGAAGGCAGGCTGTTCAATCAGTCGTCTTCGAATCTGCAAAGGTAAGCCATGCACGTTTTGATATATCTTTCAGCCGCACTGTTCGTCGCTGACTTCTTAACGATCAATATTCAAAGCGTCGGCACGTCGAACTCAACCACGAATCAGGCTATCGTCAAAGCTGAATTCATCTACTACCGCGCGCCGTTTCCATCCTGTCATGCTTCAACCATCGTCGAAACCAAATCCGGTCTTCTGGCGGCGTGGTTCGGCGGCAAAGCAGAAAGAAGCCCCGATGTCGGCATATGGATTTCCCGCCGCGATAAAAAGGGATGGTCTGAACTGGTCGAAGTCGCAAACGGCATTCAGGAATCCGGCGAGCGATTTCCCTGCTGGAATCCCGTTCTGTTCCGTCCTTCGCGCGGCCCCGTCATGCTCTTTTACAAAGTCGGCCCAAGCCCAAGCCGGTGGTGGGGCATGTTGATGACTTCCACCAATGACGGAAAAACTTGGTCGAAACCGCGAAGGCTTCCCGATGGAATACTCGGCCCTATAAAGAACAAACCTGTTCAATTGCGCGATGGCTCGCTGCTGTGTCCGTCAAGCACTGAGCATGCAGGATGGCGCGTTCACATGGAACGAACCGCAGACCTCGCACGGACTTGGCAAAAAACCGAGCCGCTCAACGACGCGAAAGAGTTCGGCGCGATTCAACCCACGATTCTCGTCTATCCTTCGGGCAGGATGCAGATTCTCTGTCGCAGCCGTCAGGGAAAAATCACTGAATGCTGGTCGGAAGATGGCGGAAAAACATGGACTCCGATGAGGTCAACCATACTGCCAAATTCAAGCACCGGAATCGATGCCGTTATGCTCAAAGACGGTAGAGCATTGCTCGTCTATAACCACACGCCGCGAGGACGCAGCCCGCTCAACGTAGCAATCTCCGAAGACGGCAAAACGTGGAAGGCCGCTCTCACGCTGGAAGATCAACCGGGCGAGTATTCTTACCCTGCGGTCGTGCAATCCCGCGACGGATTGGTTCATATCACATACACATGGAAACGCGAGCGGATCCGTCATGTCGTGATCGATCCGCGTAAGCTCATCGTGCGAGATATGGTCGAAGGCGAGTGGCCGAAATGAAACGAGAGAGCGTGGCCCATGCACAGCCTTTCTTCACTAACATCCAACATCTAACATCTTCTGCCACCCTATGACCGGAACGAAATATAAGTGGTGGGTCGTCGTGATGCTGTGGCTGGTTTGCTTCTTCAACTATGCAGACCGGCAGGCTATCTTCTCCGTTTTCCCCTTGCTCAAATCCGAGATGAACCTGAGCGACGTTCAACTCGGAGTGGTAGGCGCATCGTTCATGTGGGTTTATGCGGCCTTCGGCCCGCTGGCCGGACTCGTGGGCGACCGGCTTCGACGTAAGACCCTTATCATCAGCGGTCTGGTGTTCTGGTCGCTCATCACAGTAGCGACGGCGCTTTCGACCAACTATACGCATCTGGTCATTTTTCGCGCGCTCGAAGGCTTCGGCGAAGCGTTTTATTTTCCGGCCTCGATGTCGATGTTGAGCGATTATCACTCGGCGGCAACTCGCTCGCGAGCGATGTCCGTTCATCAATCGAGCGTCTACGCTGGGACGATAGCGGGCGGCTCTGTGGCAGGAGTGATGGGGCAATACCTCGGCTGGCGTTCGAGTTTTTATCTCTTCGGCTCGCTCGGAATCCTGCTCGGAGTCTTTCTGCTCGCGCTGCTCAAAGAACCCCGACGCGGAGAATCTGAATCGGTCGAATCTGCAAAGGATGAACGCGCGGCAAGCAATCTCAAATCGATGAGTGTGATCGAAACAATTCGCGAATTATTCAGCAACAGGATGGTGCAAATACTCACAGCAGTTTTCGTCGGGGCGAATTTCGTGGCAATGATTTTTTTGACGTGGATGCCTTCGTTCCTCTTCAACAAATTCGATATGAGTCTTGCGATGGCGGGATTGAGCGGGACGGCTTATCTACAGATCGCCTCTGTTTTAGGTGTGATCACGGGAGGCATACTCGCCGACAAAATGGCGCGTCGCAATCGCGCGGGCAGAATGATGACTCAGGCCGCAGGGTTACTGATGGGAGTGCCATTCATCTTCCTTACAGGATGGACTCTTTCTGTGCCTGTGTTGATTCTGGCATTGGTCGGCTTCGGATACTTCAAAGGATTTTATGACGCGAACATCTGGGCCTCGCTTCACGACGTAGTGCCGCCGGAGCGAAGGGCTTCAGCAGTCGGGTTTATGAACTCGATAGGCTGGATCGGCGGAGGCGTCGCCCCGGTAGCGATAGCGGCGGCGAGCGAGCGATACGGAATGAGCGCATCGATCAGCGCGAATTCTTTGATCTATCTTCTATTCGGATTGTTGCTCGTATACGGCATCCGCGCGCACATGAAATCGTCGGCTAATCAATCATCAGCCACGCTCTCCTGAAACGAGCGTTTGAAATCCTGATAAAACTGCAACTGATAAAGTCGCCAGTAAAGCCCGCGGCGGGCGAGCAATTCCTGATGGTCTCTGCACAGTTGTCGCTACCTACATGTGACTCATCGTCTGTGGTCTTTTAAGTCTCAGCGCATTAAGCTTCCGGGCCTGATGAAGGAAAACATCTGCCATAAGTTCGGCTAGCGCGTGCGAAGTCTCAGAGAGGAACGCGGCTACTCTCAGGAAGCTTTCGCTGAGATCGTAGGAATTGACCGCACTTACATCAGCGGAATTGAAAGAGGCGTTCGCAATCCGACCTTGACTTCAATTGCTAAAATCGCTGTCGCTTTGAAGATCAGCGTCAGCAAATTGCTTGAAGGCATCTGACATTTTTTATGTCCGTTTCGGTTGATCATCAGCTTGCTCTCGTAAAAATTCATGAAGCGTGGGCGTCTATCGATGATCTGAGCATTAAGCCAAAACAAAAAATGCGTCGATACATTGAAGAGGTGATGTCAGCGCCGGGTATCACCTTCAAATATATACTCGTCACCGGATACCTGGCGAAATGCGTCGAACCGCAAGTGAATGCCCGTGCTTTGCAGACGCGCAGTTCATTGCAGGGCGCTTATGATGCTAGAAGCCTCTGTCATAAAGTCGTCGTCGGTTTCGAGAAAAGCAAAGGCAATCTTTTCGGCCTGTCGAACGAGCCTTTCGTCAACAAGCCCGCCCGCCACCCCGATCATGATAAAAATAATCCTCAAATTAAAAATCGCTCTGTTGCCGAATCGCTTCACGAAGCCTTGGAATGCGCTAACCTCGCTTCATTGCAAGAAGTATTTGCCGGACTTGTTCACATACTTCGCATGGGCAAGGAACGAGCCTCGGAAGAAATCGCTGCCCTTTCAGCGCAGGAAATCAATTTGTATCGTGTCATCGAATTCATAAACGCATTTCTATCGACAGCCGACGGCGGAGCGAGGCTTGTCGCCGTGTGGGCTGCTTTCACAAAGTTGCTTGCTGACGAGGCTATAAAAGTCGCTGTCTCATCACCTAACCGGCCTGACCTGTTCGCAAAATCTGCGGGTGATGTTGAGGTGTTTTACGAAGGCGTTCTCGTTTCAGCCTCAGAGTGCAAGCATCGCGCTTTGACCATAGATGATGTCATACATGGAATTCGCAAAGCCGCTGAACGCCGATGCCCAGAATATCTTTTCGTCTACGCCGCGGGACTAGCAGTCGAACAGAAAGCGGCTATCGAAGTAATAATCACCCGGAACTCAAACAGACTCGATCTGGCGATTATAGATATCCACGAAGCCGCGCCTGCGCTTGCGGCGATTATGAACCCGAGGCGGCGAGCGGTTTTCGGATCGGTAGTTGCAGATTTTCTCAGAGATATGCGCAGATTCGATTCGGCGAATGCGGCGGCAGAGTTGTGGAATAGTATGGTGCGTTAGAACAGTCTTTTATTCTTCGCGCACACTTTTGACGGATCATAGTTAGTCCACAGAACTTCCTCGCGTTTGTCTTTTGTAGAATGAATCGTCTTAGGCTCAAGCTTGAATTTATGCCATCGCGGTTCTGAGTATAGTCTCGACATAAGCTTACAGTCATAATTGCTTATCGCTGCCTTCCCCTCGATTGAATCGAGAACCTCCGCAAGCTTGATATGCTCCTGGTCAGTCATCTCGGCAATGTATGCTTTCGCGTCTCCGCGCGTTTCGTGAACATAAGGCGGATCGCAATAAAACAACGTCTCTTTTGAATCATAAAGGCGGATGACTTCGAGCGCAGGACGGTTTTCAATCTGAACTCGAATCAGTCGTTCTGCTATTTCAGGCAACAAGTCCACGCCGCCAAGCCATCGGCTTATCACTCCGCTCATCCCTGCGCGGCTGGTGTTTTTGCAATTGGCCCAGCGACCAAGACTGGCTTTTTGCGCAAGCCCTGTGCGCACCTGACGAGCGCGCACGTAAAACCGTCGCGCACGTTCAAGCGGATCAAGCTCCGGATTTACCTCGCACGCGATTGAAAACTCTTCGCGAGAAAATGGAGTCAGCGCGAGTGATTCAATCAAACGATCTTTCTCCGCTCGCAACACACGGAAGAAGTTGCAAACTTCGCCATCGATGTCGTTGTAGGTTTCAACAGGCGAAGGCTCTCGATTGAGAAGCACAGCAGCAGAACCCGCGAATGGTTCGCAGTAATGATGGCACTCAGGAAGAAGGGGGAGCAGCCATTCGAGATGAGAAAACTTTCCTCCATACCAGCCGAAAGCGATCAGCTTCTTCCGTCTGGGAGTCATTATCATTGAGGGCTTGCCGCTTCTCATAGCCTGATTCTATATCTGATTGATCGTAGTGAAACAAGCGCACATCGGTTATCTAATCATCAGCCACGCTCTCCTGAAACGAGCGTTTGAAATCCTGATAAAACTGTAACTGATAAAGTCGCCAGTAAAGTCCGCGGCGGGCGAGCAATTCCTGATGATCCCCAACCTCGCGAATCTCCCCCTTGTGCATCACTACTATTTTGTCTACCGATTGAATCGTGGAAAGACGGTGAGCTATCACGAGTGACGTGCGGCCCTCCATCAATCTTTCTACGGCATCGCGAATGAGTATCTCTGTCTCAGTATCAATCGAGCTTGTCGCTTCATCCAGAATCAACACTCTCGGATCGAACGCCAGCGCGCGTGCGAAACTTATCAACTGCTTCTGCCCCACCGAAAGCCCCGCGCCGCGCTCGCGTATCTCCGTCTTATATCCATCAGTCAATCGATTGATGAAAGTGTCAGCGTGAACTTCGCTCGCCGCTTTGCGCAACCGCTCGTCGCTTATCTCCTCGTTGCCGAGTCGAATATTACTTGCGATGTCGCCAGAAAACAGAAATACGTCCTGAAGCACGATGCTGAAATTCGCTCGCAACTCTTCCAAATCCATCTCTCGAATATCAACATCATCGAGCAAAATCTGCCCGCGTTGTATGTCATAAAATCGCAGCAACAAATTGGTTATAGTCGTCTTCCCTGCTCCCGTGTGACCGACGAAGGCCACCCGCTCGCCCGGCTCTGCTGCGAATGACACGTCCCGCAAAATCCAGTCTTCGTCTTTGTAGGCGAACCACACATTGCGAAATTCTATGCGACCGCGAGCGCGTCCCACCCGCACAGGGTTTTCCGGCGAGCGAATGGTGACAGGCTCATCGAGCAGTTTGAATATTCTTTCCGAAGATGCCATGGCCGATTGAAGTATGTTGTACTTTTCGCTGATGTCCGAAATAGGCTCGTAAAAAGAACGCGCGAGTTGAACGAACGCCACGAGCGTCCCGATAGTCGCTGCGCCTTGAACGACTTTTCCGCCGCCGTACCAGATGATGAGCGCGACTCCTATCGCGCCTATTATCTCGACCGCCGGATAAAAGACTGCGTAATAAAAAATCGTATCGATGTTGGCTTTGCGATGCGCGTCGTTGATGCGTTCGAATTCGCGCATCTCTTTTCCTTCGCGGTTGAACAACTGCACGACCGACATTCCGGTGATGTGTTCCTGAAGGAAAGCGTTGATGCGCGCTATGCGCACGCGCACCTGACGAAACGAAGACCGCGCGCCGAGGCGAAACCAGATCGTGAGCGCGGCAAGAAGCGGAAGTATGGCGAACGACACGAGCGCGAGTTGCCAGCTTTCCGTAAACATCCAGATGGCGATGTAGAGGATCATCGCCATATCGCCGAATATGACGATGACTCCGGCTGTGAACATTTCGTTGAGCGAATCGATGTCGGTCGTCAATCTCGTCATCAACCGCCCCACGGGGTTGCGATCATAAAACTGAACGGGCAATTTCTGAAGATGCGCGAAGACTTCCTTGCGCAGGTCGTACATTATGTACTGGCCCATCTTCTGCATCACGATGGCCATGGTGTATTGCACCGCGAAAGCCAGCAGGCTCGCCAGCAGAAAAACGATTGCGATAAACGCTATCCCTTCGTACTTGCTGCCGCCGAAACCGAGCCAGTCGCCAATGCTTTTGAGAAAGAGCGCGAAACCTGTCGCGGTAGCTCGCGGGTCGAGGTAGAGATCGATTGCGGCTTTCGTGAGCGGCGGCCCTGCGAGCGCGAGCGGCGCGGTCAAAATAGTCAACACGAGCGACGTGAGCGCGAACCATTTGTACGGCCACAGATATCGCATCAATCGCCGCATCAGCCGCGAGTCATACGCTTTGCCTAATACTTCTTCTTCGTGATGATCTGCCATAGGTTACAGGGAACAGGTTACAGGTTACAGGCTAAATACCCGCAGTTACATGGCACTTGTCTTGTTTCGGGTTACACGATAGCTGTTTATTCAGCATTCAACATAACCTCTTGTTTGATTGACTCTATTGCTGCTTTTTCCTCCCGCAAGCCTGCTGCTTCAACCTCGTGCCATTTTGAATTTGACCAACTTATTTTTGTGGCTCGTTCGTTAAAGCAAGTCTCCCAATCTTTTAACACGTCGAGCAATTTACCTTTAGCCTCATTTCGCTCTAAAGTCCCTTGTCCAGCAGCATCATAATCTTTCTTGGCCTGTTCAGCTTTCTCCTTGTGTTCAATGCACATGATTGATCTCTCCTTTGTTGAAATTCACAATGATCAGTGCGCCACCTGCCTCAAGCTATAGCACAATAGTTGAATGCGTATTATCGCGCTTCTGTGTCTCGAAGCTTTATTCGAATCGCAGTGATCATTTTGCTGATTTCAGTAATGATCTCCAATGTCTTCGCTGCTTCTTCCTGTTTCACATATCCAAGTCTCACTGCAAGCATCAGGAAGGTTTCTGTTTCCATCAACGACCCTTTCGCGATTGCCAGGAAATGCGAATAATCTTTCCGCGTTCCTCTGGCATGACCCTCTGCAATATTAGCCGGAACTGATGCTGCGGCCCGCGTCACTTGCGCTGTAAGACGATAGATTTCAGTTGCAGGGAATCTGGACGTGAGGCGATAAATTTCCACTGTCATATCCAACGACTTTTGCCAAACGATAAGGTCTCGATGTGAATCGATTTTAGCCATGCATGCTCTCCCTTCCCTGTCCCCTGTAACCTGTCCCCTGTAACCTAACTGGCAGCAAGCTCTTCTTCGAGCAATTGCTTTTCGTAGAGTTCTGCATACAAGCCGCCGCGCGCTATCAGTTCATCGTGCGTGCCTAGCTCGGCGATCCATCCGTCATCAAGCACGACGATCAGATCAGCATCCTTCACTGTCGATACTCGATGCGAAACTATCAAACTCGTCCGTCCCTTCATCTGCACGCGAAGATGGCGGAGTATTTTTTCTTCCGTGTAAGTATCGACTGCCGAGAGCGCGTCATCGAGGATCAGAATTTTAGGGCGACGAATGAGCGCGCGAGCGATGGCCGTCCGCTGTTTCTGCCCGCCTGAAAGCGTGATGCCACGCTCGCCGAGTATCGTCTCGTAGCCTTTGGTAAACTCCGTGATGTCCGAAGCGATTCCGGCCTGCTCCGCCGCTGTTTCTATCTGCTCTCGTGATGCTTCTTCGACTCCGAAGGCGATGTTGTCGGCTATCGAATCGCTGAACAGAAATGTCTCCTGCGGCACATAGCCGATGGATGATCGAATCGCGTGAAGCGGTATCTCGCGAATCGAACGATTATCGATCAGCACCTGCCCATCTTCGGCGTCGAGCAGGCGGGGGACGAGGTTCATCAAAGTCGATTTGCCCGATCCGACCGCGCCGACGAAGGCTACGGTCTGGCCCGCGCGGATTCGCAGGTTGATATCTTTGAGAGAAGGTTGCGACGCGCCCTCATAGGTGAAAGTCAGATTGCGAAATTCGATCTCGCCCGCGATTGAATCGATCTCTTCCCGCTCGTCCGAGTCTTTTATGGCAGGCTCGATTGAAAGTATTTTGTGCATGCGGCCCATAGAAGCCATGCCGCGTTGAAAGAGATTTATCACCCAGCCCAGAGCTATCATCGGCCAGATGAGATAGCCGAGATAAAGATTGAACTCGAAGAACTGGCCGAGCGTGATTTCTCCACTGATGACCAGCCCTCCGCCGTACCACAGGACGGCGACGAATCCGAATCCGATGAATAGCTGAAGCACAGGATGAAAGAGGCTCGACAGTTTGATCAGACTGACATTGCGATTGACCGATTCGCGATTGACCTTGCGGAAGCTCTCGATTTCCGCGCGCTCCTGCGTATAAGCGCGAATCACCCGCACGCCTGCGAGAGATTCCTGCGCGCGATTCGACACCGTCCCGAAATAATCCTGAACCTGTTCGAATCTCGCGTGAATGCGGCTGCCGAAAAAATGCGTCGCGGTGGCCACGAGCGGCATTGAGACGAATGCCAGCAGCGTGAGCCGCCAGCTTACCCTCACCATCAGAGGCACGAGTATCGCCGTCGCAAAAATGGTGTTGACGGAATACATCAGCGCAGGGCCGACGATCATTCTCACCGCGCTGAGATCGTTCGTAGCTCGCGCCATAAGATCGCCGGTTCGATTGCTTTGATAGAATTCGAGCGGCAGTCTTTGAAGATGCGAGTAGAAATCGTTTCGCAGATCATATTCGATGTGGCGCGACATGTTGATGAGCGCGCGTCGCTGAAGGAAGAGGAACACGCCCATCCCAAGCGCGATGCCGATGACCAGCGCGCCGCTTTGCAGCAGCTTTTCGGGTGTCACATCCACTCTTAGAGAATCAATGGCGCGGCCAAGCACAAACGGCTGTGCGAGCTTTATCAGGTTGGTCATCAACACGCACGAAACGCCAAAGATGATCGTCCGGCGATAAGGCGCGAAATAGCGAAGCAGTCTTTGAAGTGGTGTCATATAAAACACGCCGACAAACTGGTATCACCCAAGAGCATCGCTCACAATTGATTCTAGCCGTCGCGTTTCATTAACTCAAACCGAGCCGCTATTTCATTGATGAAGAGATTTCATCAACCTGCGCACCGTCGGGCGACGGCTTCTCGAAACTGCAAGCACGATTCCGTCCGAAAGCTCGACCATCATCTCGCCCTCACGCGATGCGACCGACTTTATCGCCAATATGCGAGCGATGCTGTTTCGGTGAAGGCGAGTGAACACTTCGGGATCGAGGCGTTCCGAGAGGAAATTGATCGAAAGATCGGTCAGCCCTTCGCGCCCGCCGTCGAAGTAAACGCAGGTGTAATGATCGCGGCTCACGAAACAGGTTATGTCGCGCTCTTCGACTATTCGCACTCGTCCGCCCTGTTTGACTATGATCCGCGTGAGATGCCCTTCCCTCTGGGCGAGCTTCGCTTCAAGGGCGCACAGTCGCGACTGATCGACAGATTCTTTCAGAGCGCGATCAAGGGCCTGATCGAATCTTTCCCGAGTGAAAGGCTTGAGCAGGTAATCGCAGGCGTGTTCTTCGAAGGCGCGAATGGCGAATTCGTCATAAGCCGTTTCGAATATGACCTGAAATGGTCGCTCTTCGAATTGCGCGAGGACTTCCAGACCTGAAAGGCCGGGCATTTCGACATCGAGAAAAACTATGTCGGGCCGAAACTCAGTTATCAATTCGACCGCGCGCAATCCGCTTTCAGCTTCTTCGATGATGAGTGGAAGATTGCGCGCGGCGAGATAGCGCGCGATGCGCTGGCGGGCCAGGGGTTCGTCATCGACTACGAGAATGCGATGCGGCTCAGTCAATTTTCGCTCCCGTAAAATAAAAACTCGCCGTCGTTCGCCCGGAGTCCGAACGGATCGCGAACCTATGGCTTTGGCCATAAAGCAGATCGAGTCGTGTGCGAGTGTTCGCAAGCCCCGTCCCCCCGTTTGCGCACTCGCGAAGAGGCTGGCCCGTGTTCGACACGATGAGTTGGTACGATCCGTTTTCAGTTTTGCTGACTTCGATAGCGACCTCGCCGCCTTCGATTGATTTGGCGATGCCGTGCTTGACTGCGTTTTCGACGAGCGTTTGCATCATCAGGCTGGGGAGGAAAATTTCGCCTTCGCCGTCCGAGATATTTATCGAGAAACGAAGACGTGGGCCGAATCGCAACCGCTCAAGTTCGAGATAGCGGCGACAGATTTCCACTTCCGTATCGAGGGACGAAGTTTTTCTATTCGAGTTGGCGAGTATCAATCGATAGAGGTCGGAAAGTTTGTGCGTCATCTCTGCCGCGCTGTCGTGTTTCGATTCGATCAGTTCCGCAAGGCTGTTGAGCGCGTTGAAAAGAAAGTGAGGGCGCATCTGATTTTCGAGCGCGTTGTAACGAGCTTCCGCCGCCGCCGCGCGATGCGTGAGAGATTCTTCCTTGGCCTGACGATAGAAAAAATGCAGGAGGAATACTATGCCGATCATTCCGCTCACCACCATCGCTCCGAAAAAATCCTGACCGCGGACGGGCTGTCTTCTCAGACTGAGCGACAACCATATTCCGATCGCTGAGCCGACGCCGGCAATGACGAAGTAGAAATAAACGGGCACGCGCCATGGCCAATTGGTTTTGATATGAATTAAAGTGAGCGCGGCAAACACAACGGCGAATAATCCCCAGACGCACAAGCCGACGATCAACCCGAAAGCCATCGACCAGAGGAATCCGCGCAGCACGCCCTCTCTTCTCTGAAAGTTTTCCAGATTGAACAGAAACGGGAAGAACGAGATCAGCACGCCTGCTATCAAATAGCGCGTGTATCTGAACATCTCTTTCCAATATCTGCGCCACGACTGATTCATCGCTTCGATTGTGGCAGAAACCATTTTTCCCGCCAACCGTCGCCTGAGCAGTTCAGTCACCAAAAAGTGCAGTTCAGAAGACGAGGCTGTGGCGGCTGGTGTCGAAGACGTAAAGTTTCACGGAGATGATAGAGATCATCGCGTAGATGTTAGAGATCGTGGCGGTAACAACACGGGTCTGCTCTCGCTAACATCTGACCTCTAACATCTAACATCTTCTTCGGAGGAGTGAATGGAAAACAAAGCAAAAACGATGGCGATAGTCTTCAGCACACTCGGCCTGATTTTCATGATGGCTATGGCATTTCAGGTCTTGCCCTACAAGTACGCCATATTCGCTGGCGTATCGTGCTTCTTTCTCGCCGGGATGTGCCGTCGATTCATGATCCGGCAGAAGTGAAGCGATCAACTAACACAATTCAAGAGTGGAGGAAAACATGCGTTATTTCAGATCAGCGATTTACGGTTTTGCAATAGCGATTCTTTCGACGCTTGCCGTGAGCGCGCAGGCTCCAGCTTCGACAGGTAAGACTGACATGAAGAAGCTCGACTTTCTTATCGGCGAGTGGAAAGGCGGGGGCTGGGTGGAGTATTCACCGGGAAAGCGCGAGTCCTTCAGAGGAACCGAAACCATACAGAGCAAACTGGACGGCGCGGTCATTCAGGTCGAGGGTCTGCATTACGGGAAGACGCCCGGAAGCGATAAGGAAGTGGTCATTCATAACGCGCTGGGGATTCTCTCTTATGACGAGCAGGCCCGGCTCTATCACTTCCACGCATGGCTTGCAAACGGACGCTTCACTAAAGCCGAAGTGAAGTTGATCGAATCAGGCTGGCAGTGGGGCTACTCGGACCCGCGCGGGACGACTGTTCGGTTCACCATCCGTATCACGGAGAAAGGCGACTGGCATGAGATCGGCGAGTATTCTCTTGATGGCAAAACGTGGCGACAGTTCTTCGATATGCTTATGCACAGGGTGAAGTGAGCGATGAAAATATCGGGGCGGCCATGCGACGGCTGCCCCGATTCCTTTTTCACCACTGATTTTATTTCGCAGCCTGCCCGTTGCGCTTCTCCGACTTCAACTGCACAGCTACGCGCTCGACATCGGCGAGAAGGCGCAGAGTGTTTTCGCCTAAAATCTTTTTGATGTCCGATTCCGAATAGCCCTTTCTCAAAAGGGCCTCGGTGATTTTCGGAAGCTGCGTGACATCTTCCATCCCGACGGGCATGCTTGCGCCGTCGAAATCCGACCCGAGGCCGACGTGATTGACTCCGACGAGTTTGACCGCGTGATCTATGTGTTCGATTATCTTCTCCCAGCTTGCGCGAGGTGCGGGGCCGAATTGACGTTCCATCTCTTCACGCCTCTTCGCCGCGTTTTCTCTGCCGGGATACTTCCCGGCGAGTTCCCGCATGAAAGGTTGAGCTTTTTTCATGTACTCGAACAGAGTGTTATCGATGAACTGATCGAGATAGTTTATCTGAATCACTCCGCCTTTTGCGGCGAGGGCTTTGATCATCTCGTCAGTCATATTGCGTGCGTGGCCCGAAATGGCGCGGCAGGAAGAATGCGACGCGATCAAAGGGGCGCGGCTCACTTCCAATGCGTCCCAGAATGTCTTGTCGGCGACGTGCGAAATATCGACCATCACTCCCAATCGGTTCAATTCCTGCACGACCTTTTTGCCGAAATCGGTCAGACCGTTGTGTTTAGGTTGATCGCCCGACGAATCCGCCCAGTCGGTGTTGATGGAATGCGTAAGAGTGAGATAACGCACGCCGAGCGCGGCGTACATTCTCAAGGTCGGCAGCGAGTTGTTTATCATATGCCCGCCTTCCATACCCAAAAGCGCGGCGATTTTTCCCTGACGGTTGGCGCGGCGAACCTGATCGGCGGTCGTGCATAGGGCGATCTGATCAGGCATCTCCTCGACGAGTTTGTGGACTGCGGCAATGCGATTGATCGAATCGTTGACGGCTTTCGGGCCGGTGACGTTTCCCGACATATAAATCGAAAAGAAAAGGGCATTCAATCCGCCTTTTTTCATGCGCGGCAGATCGATGTGGCCTTCTTTGTGTTCTTCGGTGAACTTCCATTCGGTTTCGAGTTTCGGAGTCGTATCGATGTGAGTGTCGAGGACTATGGAAGAGAAATGAATTTTCCGCGCTCGCTCCGTCAGGGGATCGGCCTTCTGAGCCGAAGAGAGCGAGTCGAAAGAAATCATAAAAATGCAGAGCGGGAGAATTACGACCAATCGCTTCATTAGAACGAGCCTCCGCCGGGAGTTTGTCATCGAGGCGATGCGCCTGAGTCCACTGTTTTTGCGAGATGAGTTTCAATAATAACTTTTCAGAGTCGATGATTGAAAATCATTTGCGATCTATTTTCCGCTGACCACTGCTGAAAACTATTTGCGGCCCTGTCTCATCATTCAGCCGTCGTTGGATCGATTATGGTCTTCACTTCCGAGATTCGATTGGCCGGAAAGCCGCCGAGTTCGGCATGATCGCGGATGGTCTGTTCATCGGGGGCGATGTAAACGCAGTAAATTTTATCTCCTGTGACGAAGCTCTGGAGCCATTGAATGCGCGGCCCCAGGGAGTTGAGTACGCTGCACGATTTTTGCGAAACGGCCTGAAGTTCCTGCGGCGTCAAACTGCCCGCTCCTGGAATTTCACGTTCGATGACATACTTGGGCATTGGGGATTCTCCTCTCTGTCTTGAGATAGATGAACACAGCAATCGTGTTTAATCATGGATTCGTTCGCGTGCGCAAGCCCTGTTTCAAAGCTTCAATCGAATGTGCTTTGTCACGTTGGCATCGAATACTTCGACATCACAGAGGGCGATAGAAGAACAAGCCGTTGCCATTGAGATCGTAGAAGGCAAACTCTCGCGTACCCCATGGGGTATCGCGAAGGGCTGTACGGGAATGAAAAACGCTTTTGTCCGCGTACTCTTCGAAAAGCGCGTCCACGTCATCGATGACGAATCGCAGGGCCAGTTTCTCGACGCTCGTAAAATCCGCCTCGTCGTGCCATTGAATATGCAACTCGATGCCGTCTCGAACCACGCAGGCATATCTCGGCTCCTGGTCTGAGTCCTGAAATACTAATCGGAAGCCAAGATTTTCGGTGTAATACCTGACCGACTCGTTTACGTTTCTTGCGGGAAGAACGGGATGAACTGCTTTGAACTGAGCCATGTATCGATCAACCTCCTTAGCCGGACGACGCAGATTATAACTCATCCTTGTAATTCCGAAGCGAGTGAAAACAGAATTGGGGACGCGCTGAAAACAGGCTGCTTCCAGTAACACATCTTTAACACCGCTTGAAATCCGTCTGTCTTGTAGCCCTCATGCGGCGCGTGCTAGACTCTCACGGTGCTTCGGCTTATTGATCGATACATACTCCGCGAGATTCTTCCCTTCGTGCTGTTGAGCCTGCTCGTTTTGACAGCGATCATATTCGCGCACGAAGCGAGCCGCTTCACAGAACTGCTCGTCGTATCTTCGCGCAAAGGACTTCCACTTCAGGCGCTCATCGAACTGATGGCCGCGCTCGCCCCCGGCATACTTGTTTTCACTCTTCCCATCTCCATGCTCGTCGGCACGCTCGTAGGGCTGAGTCGTCTTTCGGGCGACAGCGAAATCATCGCGCTCACGGCAAGCGGAGTGAGCCGCTTCCGACTGCTTCGCCCCGTATCCCTGCTCGCTCTCGTGACAGTATCGGCGATGGTTTACCTGACATTCAATCGCTTGCCTCAGTCGGTCTCGAATCTCTCGAAGCTGAAAAATAACCGGTCGCTCATCTTTCAGGGTCTCAACACTCAGATCAAACCCCGCGTATTCGAAGAGAGTCTGCCAAAGAAGGTTCTCTATATCGAGGACATAGACCGCGCCGAAAGCCTCTGGCACAACATATTCGTAGTCGATCTTGGCGACGAGCAGGGCGACATGAAAATTTACACCGCGACGACCGGATCGCTTCGACAGGGATCGAAGTCTGAGATGCCTGAACTCCACCTCCAACTCGGCTTCGTGCATCAGATGAGTTCATCGAAATCCTCTCAGAATCAGGAGGATTCCCCGGATGACGAGCAGGACAATTCGGATGAAGCGGCGGGCGCGGATGAGAAAGATAAAGACCGCGGCAAAAAGAAGAATCGGGGCCGTCAGAGTTACGGCGCAGGGGGATTTCAGGAGATGACCCTCGGAATAGAAGTCGCGGGCGGCAACGGCGAAGATCAAGGCTCAGGGAGTAGAGAAGAACCCGACATCCGTCGGATGCAATGGGGAGAGTTGATCTATCATACGCCTGCGGCAAACGAGCGGCGCGAATGGAGGGCTGAAATTCATCGCCGCCTCTCGCTGCCTGCCGCCTGTCTCGTGTTCGCGCTTCTCGGAATCGCATTCGGCATCAACAATGTTCGCGCGGGCCGCTCGTTCGGTCTTCTCCTGGGACTCGCCATAACGGTCTTTTATTATCTGGTCGCGCTGTGGGGAGAACACGGGGCCGGAACCGGCAAACTGCCCGTGTGGCTGGGCGTGTGGCTGGCAAATATTATTCTGGCCGTCGTCGGCCTGGCCGCCATTTTGTTGCAGCGGAGACCGGGATCCGATCCCCTGCACGCGCTGAGCAGCCTGCGCCACGCTCTCGCTTTCCGAAAAGAAGTGCGTCAGCACGCTGAAGACGAACAGAAATCGAGCCTCGATTCACTGGATTCGATCAGCCCCGAACGGGGGGCAGGATCACGGCCCGGAAGAAGGAGGATGTTCCGACTGCCTCAACTCGTCGACAGACTCGTGCTGGGCGACCTTTCGCGTTTCTTCCTTTACATACTCGGCGGATTTTCCGCGCTGTTTTTGATCATCACTCTTTTTCAGCTTCTCGAATACATCACGCGCAATAACATCGAGTGGGTGGTGGTGGCCGATTATCTATTTTTCCTGCTGCCGATGATCGTCAATTACATGACGCCTATAGCCGCGCTCGTCGCCGTGATGATCACTTTCGGAGTGCTTCAGAAGACGAGTCAGTTGGTCGCGCTCAAAGCGTCAGGGCAATCGATTTTCAGGATAGCCGCGCCCGTCCTTCTCATCTCCGTAGTGCTGTCAGCTTTTGTGTTTTTCAATCAGGACTACATACTTCCCTTCACCAACCGCAGGCAGAACAATCTGCGCTATCTGATACGCAAGGGGCAGGAGCCTCCGCAGACTTTCTTTCAAACGACCAATCAATGGATTTTCGGACTGGACTCACGGATATTCAATTATGCGTACTTCGATCTCAACTCGAACACTTTTCTGCGTCTCAACATAATCGATCTGGCGCGCGAGCCTTTCGGGATAAAGCGACGGTTGTATGCGCGCAAAGCCCACTGGGATAGCGAGGCGCGCGAATGGGTGCTTGAAGCCGGATGGGAACGGCTGTTTGAAGGAGAGAAACTTGTCGGGTATGAGATGTTCGGAGAACGCCGCGTGCGCCTTGCCGAAGAAGCCGAATACTTTAGAAAAGACTCGCGCGGGTCATCCTCTTTGACTCTCGCGGAACTGAGCAGAAAGATAGGCGACCTGTCACAGATGGGTTTCGACGTGCTTGATCTGCGCATAGCGCTTCAAACCAAATTCGCCTTTCCATTGGCCTGCCTCGTGATGGTGATCGTCGGATTGCCATTTTCGTTCACGGTCGGCAAGCGAGGCGCGCTTTATGGAATCACTATAGGCATCGCCATCGGTCTGGCCTATTGGGGATCGCTCGGACTCTTCGAGCAGATGGGGCGATATGAAATCCTCCCGCCTACGCTCGCCGCGTGGGGGCCGAATTTATTATTCGGAGCAGGCGGTCTTTACCTCTTGTTAAAGACGAGAACGTGAATCAGACTTTCTTTCTCGTCGCGTCGAGAGCTTTCCGATTGCTCTCCCAGTGAAGCATACTTTCAGCCGATTCATAATCAACCCAGACATAATCTGTATGCTCGACGGGATCGATGCGGACTTCGCATTTTTCCACTCGCAGAGCGAAACAGACTTCCTCGTTGCGTCGGACTCCCGGCGCGTATTTCCTGAGCCACACAGCGGATATTTCGAAAACGTTGGTTAAATTCAGATCGATCAGATCGCTCTCGCCAGAGCGGATGCCCGTTTCTTCAAAGACTTCTCTCACTGCTGTCTGAATATGAGTTTCATCGGCTTCGAGTGAGCCTGTGACGAACTGCCAGAATCCGCCGTGATCGGCGACGCGGCGAAGCAGAAGATACCGGCGGCCTGCGCGGGTTTCGGCAAAGATGACGACCTGAATCGAGCGAGGTTGTTTGTAAGACATAATGCGCTGCGGCGACCCGGCGAGATCAGTAGTATTAAGCCCATTTGAGAATTCGACGGGCCGCCGCAGAACAGCTATTCCGGGATTAACGAGCGGAAGCAGCAATCCGGGTCTGTTTTCAAAACTATTATTTTCAGCCGAGGACGGAATCCTTCGCAGCCTTCGCGACGCGGAAGCGGATGACGGTCTTTGCCGCGATGGGCATAGGCTCGCCGGTTTTGGGGTTGCGGCCCATCCGGGCGCTGGTCTGCTTTTTGACCAGTTTGCCAACCCCCGGAATAGTGAACTCCCCGTTCGTTTTCGTTTCGCGATATGCAATCGAACACAACGCATCGAGAAACTGAGCCGCCGACTTCTTGTTGGTGCCGGTTGCTTCTGCAAGTTCGGTCTGAAGTTGAGTCTTCGTCATTTTCTTAGCTGCCATTCTTTTTTTCTCCTTAAATAATTTGATCTCTGCTTACGCAGGAAAGCTGAAATGAAAGCGAGAGGCGGACTGAAGATCAGCGCACATTCGCCTAAAAAAGAAACCCCTGTTTCGCCGTTCCCTCTGGATCAGCAAAACATAGGGGTTATCCGCGAGGCAGAAGATTACTATACTAACTTCAAACTTTCAACCGGAAATAACTAAAAAATCGCCTTTTTTTCTGGGAAAAATCGCCTTTTTCCGACACATGCAAACAGCATTGACTCGCCCCTCGCGGAGTGCGACAATTCGATCAGCCCCGCACTCGATCAACAGGACGATAAGATGAGCAAGTTGTTATCTTTCAAGCAACCTGATAAGCCTGCTCCCGCTCCGCCGCCCGAACGATGGCAGGTCGGAGTAGACCGACGACAGGCCGTACTCTACACTATCATCGCCCTCATCGCCGGGTTCACCGCCGGGTTCGCGCTCGCAAAATATACGCAAAAACCAGCCGAGAATGATCCATCGCTCGCTGCCGACACATCGGCCCGCACGCGGCAATCGGGTGAAGCGATGGCGGAATTTCATGCGGTCACGAAAATCATTCGCGGCGACATAATCGAAGTCGAAGCTATCGGACAGGTGAGGCTCATAGGCGTTGAGACTCCCGATGGAAAACCTCAGTATGACGAGCAGGGAAAAAATACTGTCGCATTCGTCAAAGAATTCCTTTCTTCAGAAAGCGTGCGCATCGAGACGGACGACGTGTATGCCGCTCGACAAAACAAAGATGACGCAGGCAGAACACTCGCCTACGTTTACCTGAAGGATGGATCGCTGCTCAATCTGGAACTGCTCAAACAGGGCCAGGCTTTTCTGCGCATAGGCGAGCCGTTCAGATTGGAAGAAGAATTTCGCGCAGCAGAAAGAGCGGCGATGCGCTCGATGCAGGGAATGTGGGGGAGCGGGGAAAGCTCCGATAAACTGGCCAAAGAAGATTCAGAGAAGAAACCTGACCCCGCGCAAACCGATAAAACGAAGAAAAGCTCTCCACTCGCGCCGTCCGACATCGGGCCGAATATTCCTGCGCTATCGACCGCTTCCTCATCCGAGCCGATGGTTTTCATATCGGGAGAGGACAAACTCTATCACAAACAGGAATGCGAAACTCTGGGCAAAAAGAAATCCACGCTCCCACTCTCTCAGGCCAAATCCAGCGGCCATACCCCCTGCGGTCGATGCTATGCCTCGACTGTGCTGAAAGCCCCTTAGAAAAGTCTGGAGTCTGGAGTCTGGAGTCTGGAGTCAGAAGGTGACAGGTAACAGGCCCGGAGATTTCCCGCCTCTTACCTGTCACCTGTCATCTGTTCCCTACTCCGACCACTGACCACTGACCACTGATCTTTGCAAATCGGTGCGTGTGGTCTATACTCTTCGAGGATTGCCGGAAAGGATAATTTCAAATTTCCGGTTTAAGGATGAAAGCCCTGTCAGGTAGCTCCCTTCAAGCGTCAGGAACGAATCGATCAGGAAGCGATGCTTTTATGCTGCCCGCTCTTCGTGTGAAAAACGTTGTGATGATCTTCGCCATCGCGATGGCTTGCTGCCTCTCGGCGGAATCGGCGACAGTAAAAGATAAAAAGCCTTCGGCTTCGCGCCCGTGCAACTGTAAAAGAGGAGCAAAGGCGCAAATCAGTAAAGTGACCAGTCGAAAGAAATCCGTCAGCGTTCCGTGTCAGCCGAGAGGTTATGTTGATCCGCGTATTCAGAAGAATCTCAATTCCGCTATTCGCGATCTGAAGAGAGCGGGCATCCGTCCTGTCGTGACGAGTACGTGGAGATCGTCTGCAAAGCAGGCGTCCCTGCATCGCTGCTCGAACAGCGCGCGATGCCGCATTCAGCATCCCGGACTCTATGGCGCGAAACCTCCGGGAACGTCACTGCACGAAGCCGGATTCGCCGTCGATATCGCAGGCGTCGCAGCGGGGCGGCGCGGCGCAAAGCGATTGACTCCGCGGGGCCGAAAAATAGTTCAGATCATGCGAAAGAACGGATTCTCGTGGCGATATGGTCTGGCCGATCCCGTCCACTTCGAAGCTGATCCAAGAAGGCATGGCTACAAAAGCGCAAAGCAGGCCATCAAAGTGAATCAGAATCGTTGCACAGTGAAACTTACTTCTTCAAGCAAAGTCCGCGCGAAACCAAAGGCGCGCAAGAAAGCCGGTCGAGGCTGATGCTCTGACATCAGCGGGCTTCTTCGTACAACACGATAATCTGCGTCAGCGTATTGAAAGATTCGTGATTGGATGTCTGCGCTCCTGCCGTCGGCAACATAGCCGAGCCGAGTCGGATGTCTTTGATGACTATGTTGGGATTCTTCGACAACCAGTCATTGATCAACCCCTCAAGCTTGTTCTCTTCAGCGGAAAACAAATCCAGCCGCTGAGCGTAATCGAATATCTTCACCTTCATGCCGATCTCCTTGTACCGCGAGATTTCGATTTCTTTCATTATCCGCGCCCGATGTAAAGCTGATCCAGGGGCAGCACGATTGATTCGAGCATGTTCACACCCTTAGGCAGCGCGGCCATCGCTACTATCGCCGTCACGAGGTCGGCGACTGCCATAACAGGCTCTTTCGATTGTCGGCGAACATCGGCCAGAGTTTCGACATCGGTGTTGCCGGGATGAATGCACGAACACGCGATGCCATGCTCGCGGCCTTCGAGCGCGGTGACTTGAGTGAGTCCCCAGAGTCCGTGTTTGCTCGTCGAGTAGGGGGCCGACTGTGGGCGCACACGTTGAGCCGATATCGATCCGATGTTGATGATGCGGCCTTCGCCCTGACGTTTCATTATTCGAAACGCTTCGCGCGTGCAGAGGAAAGGCCCGCGCAGGTTGACCGCCATCACCCTGTCCCACGCCTCGACGGATAATTCATCAACGGGGCCGCCGTCGAAGATGCCCGCGTTGTTGATGAGAATATCGAGACGGTGGAATCGCTCAATCGCTTTTCGAAATACATCTTTGATCTGTTCTTCGTCTGTCACATCAGCCGCGATAGCCAGCACATCAGTTCCGCGTTCCGTGAGCGAGCGAGCGAGCGTCATCAAATCATTTTCGCTGCGGGCGGTGAGTATAAGCGATGCGCCTTCAGCGGCGAATCCTTCAGCAATGCCGCGGCCAATGCCGCGGCTCGCGCCTGTTATGAGTGCGATTTTGTTATCGAGTTTTCCCATCGTGTCTCCCATTGACTGGCAATCGAATTTTTCTGGATTGTCACAAACCTTGCCTGCTGATTCAAGGCGAATTCAGGCGCGTAGCCGACCTTCAACGACTCACACTTATCAACGCGGCGAGTCTATGTTAGATTGCCCGACTCGGATTTCACACCGCGAGGCGCAAATGAAAATCACTCTCATCGATTGGGCGATCATCGCAGCTTACTTCGCGTTGTCTCTCGCTATCGGTCTCTATTACGCGCGGCGCGCAGGCCGATCCACAGAAGACTTTTTCCTCTCCGATAGATCCATGCCGTGGTGGCTTGCAGGCACTTCGATGGTAGCCACAACCTTTGCCGCAGACACTCCGCTCGCCGTCACCGGACTCGTAGCCACAAACGGAGTCGCAGGCAACTGGCTCTGGTGGAACATGGTCGCAAGCGGCATACTTACGGTTTTCTTCTTCGCGAGGCTGTGGCGAAGGGCCGAGGTGATGACCGATGTCGAGCTTGCCGAGTTGCGCTACTCAGGACGGCCCGCCGCTTTTCTGCGAGGCTTTCGAGCAATCTATTTCGGATTGCCGATCAATTGCATCATCATCGGCTGGGTCACGCTGGCGATGGTCCGGGTGATAAAACTTTCGCTGGGAGTCAACGAGTGGATGGCGACTTTTTTGTGCCTCGCAATCACCGCCGTCTACGTGATCATTTCAGGTTACTGGGGCGTGGTCGTCACCGATGCAGTTCAATTCGTCATCGCTATGATCGGTTGCATACTGCTTGCTGTCTTCAGCGTCGAGAGAGTCGGCGGCATGGATCAGTTGCTTGAAAAAGCATCCGCGCATTTCGGCAGTCTCGACAAAGCCGTGGGCCTGTGGCCCGGATTTGACAGCCCGTGGCTTCCCGCCGCTACGTTCGCGGTTTACCTCGGAGTGCAGTGGTGGGCGTCGTGGTATCCGGGGGCGGAGCCGGGAGGAGGGGGCTACATCTCGCAGCGAATCTTTTCGGCCAAAGACGAACGACACGGGCTGCTCGCGACTCTGTGGTTCAATGTCGCTCATTACGCGCTCCGTCCGTGGCCGTGGATCATAACCGCGCTCTGCTCAGTCGTGCTTTACCCGACTCTCGCAGATAAGGAAGAGGGCTATGTTCGGATCATGCTCGATGTGCTACCGGCGGGATTGCTAGGGATGATGCTGGCAGCATTCGCGGCAGCGTATATGTCTACCGTTTCGTCGCAACTCAACTGGGGGACTTCTTATCTGATAAACGATTTCTATCGTCGCTTCGTCCGCAAGGACGCCGACGAGCGGCATTACGTTTCAGCATCGAGAATCGCAACAGCCATTCTCGTCGTGATTGCAGGAGCGGTTTCACTCCGATTGGAATCGATTCGAGAGACCTGGCAATTGATGCTGGGCATAGGCGCGGGGACGGGGCTTGTTTACATATTGCGCTGGTACTGGTGGCGGATAAACGCATGGTCTGAGATTTCATCGATGGCCGCCGCGATGATCACATCGCTAGTCCTGTGGTTCGGAAAACCATTTTTCGCCGAGAGCGTTTTCGGACTCGATCCGGCATCGCCGCAATCAAACGATTTGTTTTTCGCTTACTCGCTCATAACGACGGTCGCGGTCACAACGGCAGTATGGCTCGCGGTGACATTTATGACGCGGCCTGAGCCTGACGCGAAACTGATCGCCTTTTATCGCAAGGTGCGACCGGGCGGGCCGGGATGGAGGCGAGTGGCAACGGAGGCTGGCGAGCGTGAAGGCGAAAGCCTCGCTCCCGCTTTCGCCAACTGGTTTCTCGGCTGCGTGCTGGTTTACTCTTCTCTCTTCAGCATCGGCCAGTTCGTTCTGGGAGAGATTATGAAAGGCATACTGCTGGCGATCATTGCTGCGGCAGCCGGGGCGGTGATTTCGCGGAATCTCGGAAGATCGAACTGGCGCGAGGCGGCGCTTTCTGAAGAATGATCGCATGATTTTTTCGTTCGAGTGTGATTGATATGAAGAAAACTCTCGCTCTGATATTGATTCTCTGTTTCTCGGCGACGCTGGCTCTTCCGCTTCAAAAAAGCAAAGCGAAAAAGGAAGAACTTACATGGCCTGAAAAAACTCTCGCCGCGATGACGGTGGATGAAAAGATCGGGCAGTTGATCATACCGGCAATCGTCGGCATGTTTCTCAGTCAGGATAGCGATACGTTTCAGCAGGTTCGCCGGGACATAACGGAGTTTCATGTCGGCGGTTATCATATGCTGGGCGAAGTCAACATTCTGCACGAGCCTGCCGGAGTCGCGCTTCTTCTCAATCGCTGTCAGGAGTTGTCGAAGTTGCCGCTCTGGATAACGGCTGACTTCGAAGGCGGGGCTGGGCTTCGCTACACAGGGGCGACCCGCCTTCCTCGAGCGATGGCTATGGGCGCGACCGCAAGCGAAGAGCTAGTATTTCAAGCCGCCCGCGTCACCGCCGAAGAAGCTCGCGCCATCGGCGTTCACGTCAATTTCTACCCCGTAGTCGATGTCAACAACAACGCCCGCAATCCTATCATCAACATTCGATCATTCGGGAGCGACCCGCAGGCGGTCTCTCGCCTCGCTCGCGCTTACATTCGCGGCGCGCAATCGGCGGGCGTGATGGCGACGGCCAAGCACTTTCCCGGACACGGCGATACCTCACAGGATTCTCATCTTGAGCTTCCCGTCGTTGATGTCGAACGAAAGCGGCTCGACGAGATAGAACTAGCGCCTTTTCGCGCTTCGGTCGAAGCGGAAGTCGGTGGAGTGATGAGCGCGCACATCGCCTTGCCGCGCATCGAGAGCGAAGGACTGCCCTCGACTCTCTCTCACAAAATACTTACGGGAATTCTGCGCGACGAAATGAAATTCGAAGGCGTGATTTTCACAGATGCGATGAACATGCGCGGAGTGACTGCCCGATATCCCGAAGGAGAGGCTGCCGTGCGAGCGATCAAAGCCGGAGCCGATATCGTGCTTTATCCGCCGAGTGTCGAGAAGGCTTTCACGGCCATCAAAGCTGCGGTTCAATCGGGCGAAATCGCTGAAAGGCGAATCGATCAGTCAGTCCTCCGCATACTGAGAGCGAAAGAGCGGCTGGGGCTTGATAAGAATCGCTTCACCGATCTCAACAAACTCGACCGTGCGCTCGGTAGCCACGAGCATCAACAGACGGCAAGGCAGATGATCGAAAACGCCATCACTTTAGTCCGAGACAATCGCGGCGCGCTGCCTCTCAAACTCGAAGCCAAGCAGAAAGTTTTATTCATCACGATCGTCGATAACAGCGAAGGATGGAGGGACGGCATTCCGGGCCGCGCATTCTTAGCCGCGCTCGTGAAGCGACACCCTTCTGTCGTTAATGTTTATGTATCGGACAAAACATCGCCAGCGGAATTCGATCTGATACGAAAGCTCGCGGCGTTTTCGGATGTGATCATAGTCAACGCATTCATTCGCGTGTCATCCTTCAAAGGCTCAATCGATATGGCGGAGGGCGAGATAAATCTGCTCAAACACCTTTCGGCCATCGATAAGCCGTTCGTGTTCGTGCTCTACGGCAGTCCGTATCTGATTTCGTCCGTGCCGGAGCTTCCCTCTTACATTCTGGCTTACGAGTATTATCCGGCGGCTGAAGAGGCCGCGCTCAAAGCGGTGCTGGGTGAAATCGAGTTCCGGGGCAAACTTCCCGTCGAGCTTCCGGGATTCTATCCGGCGGGTCACGCTCTGAGGAAATGAGGTCAGCTTGACCTGTCAGATGGGCTGAGGCACGATTCAAACTCTGAGGTCAGATTGATGTATGATGACGAGAGCGAAGTAAAAACATTCACATTGAGCGAGGCGCGAAGGCTTCTGCCGCAACTCCGTCGGCTGCTGGCCCGTGTGACTTCAAAGCGGGAGGCCATTCTCGATCTTCGAATGGAGATGGAGCGCGTGAGAGAGAAAGCCGCCCTCGACAGCGGCAGCACGTCGGGCGCGGCTTATATCGCTCATCTGACGGCATTCACCGAAGCCGTCGGGCGTGTGCAATCACTGGGAGTCGAGATAAAGGATTTCCGATCAGGTCTTGTCGATTTTCCGCACGAACGAGACGGACGAATAGTTCTGTTGTGCTGGAAGATGGATGAAGATGAAATCAACTGGTGGCATGAAATCGATGCGGGGTTTGCGGGCCGCCAGATGCTCACGGATGATTTCGATTGAAAAGGCGAAGCATTGGGCGAACAATCGCGGGCTATCTTTATAGCCGGAATAGTACACTGAAAACTAAGTTTTTAAATTTATCTGCGATTTGAGATTTCCGATTCGAGATCGTAGAGGCGCTACCTCAACAGCCTTGTCTCAGTGAAAATTCTTCGAAGAAGTTTTTACGCAGCGATGCGCATCAGATTACGGCACGGCCCGAAAGCATGAAGGTCAGGGCCGCGCAAGCCGACGGATTGCGTCGCGATTTCGGAGGGGAGATGATTGAAAAGCTTCAGGCCGAGCGCGGCGTTTCTTCTCTTCGCTCTTCGATTTTTTCCTTCTCGTCGCTGCGCATACCGGTCTTGAAGCTCCGGATGCCTTCGCCCAGTCCCTTGGCAAGTTCCGGGATGCGTCGCGCGCCGAACAACAGAATGACGATCAAAAGGATTAATAAAATCTCAGGAAAGCTGATATTCATTTCAACGTGCTCCTTAGCAGTGTATTGGACGAGAAGATTGTAGACTTACTCTCATTGAGTGTCAAACCTAAACCCTGAAACGTTCTTGCTTTTGCAAAAATGAGCCGCTATACTGCGCGCTATAGCAACCCTGTTTTGTATGCACCCTGCAAGCCGGAAGGCACGGGGACTCTGTTCTGTACGGGGATTAAGTTGTTTTGAGAATTTGCTTCGCACTCTGATTATTCGCTATGGCTCCATCATGCCCCAGTTGTAATTCTCCACTAGCGCGACCAGAACAGCGATTCTGTTATCGCTGCGGTTACGAATTACCTGCTACACCTTCGCAGGAAATTCCGGCGCAGTCTTCATCCGGTTCCGAACTCGGTTCGCACCCGGCATCCGCATCTCCTGAGACTGCACAGGCGAATCTCGCGCAGCAGACCATCGTGATCGCCTCGCCCGAAACCGCTGCTGATGCGCCTGACACAGTGAGCAACAAGGCTACTCTCCGAGTGCTGCTCCCGAACGGAGATGTGTTCGACAAGGAAATCAACAAGCCTGAGGTGCAGATAGGCAAAGGGCCGCGCAACGATGTGGTCATAGCCGACCCGGCGGTCTCGACTTCGCACGCAGTGCTGCGCGTCATCGATAACGACTACACCATCTCGGATGTCGGCTCGCGCAACGGCACATTCGTCAACAGCGAACGCATAACCGATCCGAGGAAACTCACGCACGGAGATGTCATAGGAGTGGGGCTGTCGAAGCTCACCTTCCGGCTTCAGGGCCACAGCGAAACGAGCGTAATCGATGTGTCGGGCATCGGGCAGCATCAGTACGCGCCTCCTCCGCTGACGGAAGATTCGCTCGCCGCTGCCGTGATGAGCGAAGGATTTGCGTCGAGGAGCCAGATCGAGCAGTTGCGCGGCCGCGGGCGAAGGCTTGCACGCGCGCTAGTGGATGAAAGGCTCATACCCGAAGACCGATTGCGCGATCTCATAAATCGCGTGTTCCAGGTTCCTATCGTCGATCTTCGCTCGACTCAGATCGATGAGGACGCGGCGATAAACTTCTCTTCGCGGATTGCGCGCGATCACTCGATGTTCGCCCTTCGCAAAGAAGGAGACGCTCTCGTTGTAGCCGCCTTCGATCCGACTGACTCGGAGGGCGTGGAAGAAATCCGGCTGGAAATGCGCACGAACGTGCGGCTGATGGTGGCGGCAGCGAGCGACATTGCCGAACAGATCGAAAAATTCTACGGGCCTAAAATCATCGGGGTGCTGCCTTCGGGAGAAAAACTCCGATTCCTGATAACCAATCAGCACGAAGTATCTATAGGCAAAGCTCCTCATAACGAAATCGTTCTGCCCGATCCGACCGTGAGCAATACTCACGCAGTCATCATGGTTCGAGACGGCGGATACAGCATCGTAGACCTCGGAAGCCGCAACGGAACCTACGTCAACGGCGAGCGGCTCTCGACTCACGCGCGCACCCTTCTTCACGGCGATTCGATTCAACTCGGTCAGACCGTTTTGACATTTCGCAACTCCGGACAGACGACGCAAAACGCGACCGCCGTGCTGTCGCTGGAAGCAATCGAGGAAATCCGCAGGCGAGCAGGGTATTCAGATATAGGCTTGCCCGATGCTCAATCGCCCGCGCTTCAGCCCGTCGGACACGGCGCAGGTCTGGCCCCTCAGCAGGGTCTCGTAGTGGCAGGCTCTCAGTCGGGGCAGGTGCTGACGGGCGAAGTCGTTGACGAAGAACCTGAGAAAAAGAAAAAGAAAAAGAAGAAGAAAAAAGAGGACGACCGTATCAGAGCCGCTTACATATCGAGCGTTAGTCGTGTCGTAGCGCAGGTAGTCGGCGCAATCGCTACTGTCGGACTTACACTTGCGGTGACCTTTTACGCCCTCCGACCGGGTACGCAACCGACCCCGACAGGGCCGGGGTCGACAGAAATTCCTTCCAGACCGGGCGAGAGAAATGTTTTCTCCGGTATGGGAACGATAACCTCCATACGCGGAAATTTCGTCGAAGCAAGCGGCGTCATTCAGGTGCCTGATTCCAACGGAGTGCTGTTCGTCGCCGACAGCAAGGAAAAACAAGTCCTTTATACAGAGTTCGACCAGAACGGTAATCAAACAACCGACCCTCAGCCCAAGCCTATTGGGACGACTGCTACGGGCGTTGAAGTCAATATCCTCGACCCTGAGGGAATAACTTACGGGGGCGGATTCTTCTATGTCATCGGCTCTCAGGGCGACCCCGGCGGGGGAAATAAGAACGCGCTGGTGCGATTCGTTTTTGATCGCGCGTCTCAAAGCGTAAGAGACGCCGAAATCATACCCAACCTTCGCGGATTCTTACTCGCAAATGTCAGTGAGTTGCAGGGCGAGGGAGAAAAACCCGGAGCAGCAGGCGGATTGAATATCGAAGGCATCGCGTGGGATCCCGGCCACGAAAGATTGCTTCTCGGCCTGAGGTCGCCTCTGCCCGGCGGGCAGGCGATGATCGTTCCGTTGAAGCTTCGCGATCCGCGCGGCAGTTTCACAACGGAAAATCTCACGGTAGACGCGCCGCGAGTCATACGGCTCAACCTCGAAGGGTTCGGCATACGGGATATTCATTACGACGCTCACCTGAATTCGTTTTTGATAGTATCGGGAGCGCCCGACCCGTTGCCCAAGAGCGAGTTCAAGCTGTGGCAGTGGAACGGCGATGCCAGCACTCAACCCAAATCGATTGCCAATCTCGATCCGAAAATGAAGCCCGAAGGCGTGACCCGCATGAGGACGGGCGGTCGCGATTATCTTCTCATCTTCGGCGATGATAGCAAGTTCCAGAAGCTCGATTACGCCGATTCGCAATAACAGCGCGTCGGCATAAAGTATTGCAAAAGGCTGTCTCGTGTAATAACATCCGTCAGCCCCCTCCAAAGGGAAGAAGGTCGCCCCAATCGCTCAGGCATTCGTCGTGAAGGCTCCCCCCAACGTTGCGGCACTCGCAGCGAAGCGATGAATCGGGCAGACAGGTAAAGAAGATGGCTCAGTCAAGCAACATCTCGCTGCCATTCATACAGGACGAACCCGCCAAAATACTCATCATCGATGATGAGCCGAACGTGCTTTCAGTTCTCTACTCTCTGCTTTCCGAAACGTATCAATGCACTACGGCGACGAGCGCGAAAGAAGCTCTGGAATATCTCAAAGAGGATCGGCCCGACCTCGTGTTGTCCGACATCATGATGCCGGGTATGACCGGGCTCGAACTGCTCGAAGAGATCAATCGATTCAACCGCGATATCGTCGTCATTCTGATTTCAGGCAACCTCAATATTCAAAGCGCCATTGAAGCGATGCGTCGAGGGGCGTTCGATTATGTCACAAAACCTTTCAATCTCTCGGATGTGGAAACCGCCGTGCAGCGAGCCTTGCGCCACCGCATGGTGCTGAAGGCCAATCAACTCTACGAACAGCATCTCGAAGAACTCGTCAACCTGCGCACCAATGAACTCACGCACGCGAATCTCAATCTCAATGTCACGCTCGAAAAGCTCTACCTGAACTATAAAGCCACGCTAAAGGCTCTGGCAGCCGCTTTGGAGGCGCGCGACGTGGAGACTCGCGGACACTCGGACCGCGTGGTGGCTTACTGCATGATGCTGGGCAAGCAAATACAGCTTCCCGATAACGATCTCATCACGCTCGAACACGGCGCGCTTCTGCACGACATCGGCAAGATAGGCGTGCCGGACGCGATACTGCTCAAACGGGGCGCGCTTACGGAAGAAGAATGGTCTTACATGCGCCGACACGTCGAATACGGAGCGCAGATTCTCAACGGCATAGATTTTCTCGACGGGGCTTCACGGATAGTCGCGCAGCATCACGAGCGATACAACGGCAGCGGCTATCCAACGCGACTTGAGGGAGACAACATCTGCCTCGGCGCGCGCATATTCGCTGTGGCCGACACGGTGGATGCTATCACCAGCGACCGGCCTTATCGGGCGGCCCGCCGGTTCGAGGATGCAGCCGAAGAACTCAGCAAGTGTTCCGGCACACATTTTGACCCCGACATTGTGAAGGCATTCCTTTCAGTCCCCCTCGACAAATGGAGCGAGGTGCGCCAACTGGCGACCGAACCCGGTCAGACTTTCAGAAACGAATCGACGGGCCGGGAAGTGCGCTACTCAGCAATCACGTTGAGCGGCAACAGCAACGTGTTTGGAACCTCTAAATAAACCCAGAGCGGGACCCGCCCCTACTCCGCTTTGATCGATTACCGAGATATCAAGCGATGTGTGTGCCGCCTTTGATAAAAAGGTTCTTCTCCAGAAGTCACACCAGCGAAAGTCAATGGGAAGCCATCGACCGCATAACGTGTCTCTTCGAATCGAGCGCGGATGTCAAAGCCGCGCTCGACTCGACAGCACGCGAGATTTGCTCGGCGCTCGAAGCCGCACGCTGCTCCATACTGCTTCTGGATGAAACGATCACGAAGGGTGAGTATTGCCTTCTTGATATCGATTCGCTTTCAAAAAACGATCTGTCCCGCTTCGATGCGGAAGCGATGAATCGATTGATGACTGATTCCCAGTCGCTTGAGATAAGCGATTTGGAATCGAGCGAGATGTTCCGCGAATCCGCACAGGCAGGTCTCTTCAAGAGCCTCATAGCCGCTCCCATCCGCGTCGATACGGGAGTGAGAGGCACCCTTATAGTTCAATTCCGAAAATCCGAATCCCTGCACGATCAGACCCGCCTGCTCGTCCGGGCAGCAGCATCGACGATAGGCATAGAAATTCAACGCACGATCCTTCGAGACAAGGCTCATGAAATAGCCGACCGCGAAGCGATCAGAAATGAAATGCTCGAAGCCATTCGCACCGCTGTCGGTATTGATGAAATACTGCGCGCGGCGGTCGAGAGCCTCGGTACGAGGCTGGGTCTGAGGCGCGCAGTCATATACCTTCACGACATCTCACAAGGCGAAGCGGAAGCGCGGTCTTTTGCGTCGGGGCTGACAGCGCGAGCCGAATACTACGAGGGCGGGATCAGGTCGAGCCTGATAGGGCGCGAGTTCAAGCTCGAAGACGCGGGCATAAGAGAGAAACTTCTTCGCGGCGAGATCATAATCCCTCTTCAGGAAACCGGCGACTCGCCACACTTTCACGCTTTTGCGCCCATCGCCTACAATGGTCGCACCGCCGGGTTACTCGGAGTCGAACACGCGGAAGAATCCCGCGAGATGTCGCCTGAAGACCTCCGATTGATGCGGCTGGTCGCAGAGCAGACTGCTGTCGCCATGTATCAGGCCGATTTGTACAGAGAAGTTTATGAAGCCGCCCGCCGCGAAGCTCTGATAAGTAAAATCACAAGCGCGTTGCACCGTTCGCTTGATCCCGAATCGGTTCTCAAAGCGATAGTCAACGAACTGGGCGCGGCGCTTTCAGTCTGCCGATGTCGGCTTGCTCTATTTCCTGAACCTCTGCCGGACGAAATCGATATATCGCATCAGTACATAGCCCCTTGCTGCCTCGACCGCTCCCCTGCAATGCAGAGAGTTCCCGTCAGTGGCAATGCTCACCTTCAGGAAGTGCTTTCAAGTGATGCTCCTGTCGCAACCCGCGATATCGCAGCAGACGAGAGGCTCGCTCCCTACTACGACCAACTTGAATCCGCAGGCGTCAAATCAATGCTCACCGCATCGATTCGTCTCGCGGGGCGACCGATAGGATTTTTCGCTCTTCATCACTGCGAGCGATATCACTTGTGGACTCAATGGGAAATCGATCTAGTCAAGGCAGTGGCGCGTCAGGCCGCAGTCGCCATTCGTCAGGCGCAGCTTTACCGCGAAGCGAGGGATTCGGCCACCGAGTCCGCTTTGATAAATGAAATCGTCGCCGCCATCCGTCATTCGCTCGATTTGGGAACGACTCTTCAGGTGGCGGTCGAAGAACTGGGACGCACGCTCGGCGCGAGCCGCACTTATTTTCGTCAGTTGATCGGCGAGAACAAAGCGGTTCTGGCCGAGTATGTCAGCCATCCGACTCTATCGATCAAAGGGTTGCCGGTCAATATCAAAGGCTACCTCTTTCGCGCTCTCGAAGAGTCGCGCCGAACGATGATCATCGATGATGTTTCCCGATTCATCGCCGAACACCCGGAAGAGGGCGGCAGCGTCTCGATCTGGAAAATAAAAGACAGAAATCTATCGCAGATAATCTGTCCGATATTCGTCAACGGCGAGCTTTTCGGCGGAGTCGTCATCGGACAAACCGATTACGCCCGCAAGTGGACTTCGAGCGAGATAGCTTTGATAGAAGCTGTGACCGCGCAGATGGAAGTCGCCGTCAGCCACAGCCAGTTGTTCGAGGAAGCGAAACAATCCGCCCGACGAGAAGCTCTCATCAGCCACCTGACATACAAAATCAATCAGTCGAATCGCTTGGACGAGATATTCCCCGTAGTCGCGCACGAACTGGGCGAACACCTGGCGACCGACCGACTCACTATCATCCAGTTCAACCACCAATCGCAGACGATGACTATCGAGTGCGAATACAAAAACGGCGAGATCGTCAAACCGAATCTGAGCTACGATATGGGGCGCCTCTCAGGGATGAGAGCGTTTCTCGATAACGGGCTGATAGTGAGCGATGATGTCGAACGCGATCCCCGCGTCAAGCCTTTCCTCGATGAGACTCCTCACCAGATAGGTACGCAGGCGCTTATGGTTGCGCCGCTCTACTACAAAGGCACGCCCAGGTTCGCTATCGCAGCTATCATGACGCGGGAGCCGAGAGTCTGGCGCGAGGAAGAAAAAGACCTGCTGAGGGAAGCCGCCGAACAGGTCTTCACGGCCTTCGAGCGCGCCGCCCTCTTCGAACAGGTCTCGCACGGCAAATTCGAATGGGAATCCACATTCGACGCGCTCACCGACGGCATTTTCATCTTCGATCAGAATGGAACGCTCCGCCGCGTCAATGCCGCTGCCGCCGCATTCGAGGGCGCGGCGATCAATTCCCTTCTCGGAAGACAGTGCTGCACTCTCCTTCAGGGAATAGAAACCGATCATTGCCGCGTGGCGCAGGTCATCGAGACCGGTCGCCCTGTGACATTCGAGCTTGTGCCTGAACGATTGAATCGCCCCGTGCTTGTCACCATATCGCCGTTGACGACAATGATCGCCGACCGCGAGGACGGAAAACCTATGGGCGCGGTCTGCATCGTCCGTGACCTTTCAGAACTGCGGGCAGCCGAAGCGATAGCGCGCGAGCAGCGAAATTTTCTCGTCAAGCTCATAGAGCATGCGACCGACTCTATCTTCGCGCTCTCGCCTGACGGACGATTCATATGGTTCAACGAGCAATTGACGGGGCTTTCCGGTTATTCGCGCGATGAATTGAAGGAAGGTAATTACCAGAGATTTCTTCCCGCGCGAGAAAAACTCAAAGTGACCCGACGTTTCCTTCGCGCCCTGAAAGGAGAAGCGCAGACATTCGAGATGCAGGCGCTATCGAAGATGGGCGAGCAACGCCTGTTGCTAGTCACCTACACGCCGATCTACGACGAAGGGCGCATCACGAGCGTGCTCTCGATTGCCCGCGATGTAACGGAAGAACGTCTTGCAAGCGAACGCGCAGCGCAGGCCGACAAACTGCGCGCGCTCGGCCAACTGGCATCGGGTGTGGCTCACAACTTCAACAACATTCTCGCCGCCATACTCGGACACACTCAGTTGATGAAGCGGGATTGCCGCGATGACCACTCGCTGGAGCGGCTCGACATCATCGAACGCGCAGCCATAGACGGGGCTGAAACTGTCAAGCGGATTCAAGGCTTCGGGCTGCATCAGGAAGGAGCCATCGCGGAACTCATCGATGTCAATCAATTGGTTCACGATTCGACCACGCTGACGCAGGCGCGATGGAGAGACGACGCTCAGGCGCATAGCCTTCGTTACGAAGTCGAAGTCGATCTCCACTCCGTCCCCTTGGTTCGAGGATCGGCTTCGGAACTTCGCGAAGTTTTCGTCAACATCATCCTCAACGCGCTCGACGCGATGCCCGGAGGGGGGCGGCTCAAGATATCGACGGAGGCAAGCGCTTCGAGCGTGCAGATAGGATTCGCCGACACTGGCAAGGGAATGTCGCGCGAAGTGCGCGAACACATATTCGAGCCGTTCTTCACCACGAAAGGTGCGGACGGAATGGGGCTTGGGCTTGCCGTCAGCTACAGCATCGTTGAAAGACACGGCGGAAGAATAGAAGTCGCAAGCGAGCAGGGACACGGATCGATCTTCATCATCACTCTGCCCGCAGCCAGAAACGTCCGAGCCGAATCCCGCCGCAGGCACAAGCTTACGATCAAATCTGCAAACATCCTCGTCATAGACGATGATCGTCGTGTGCGCGAGGCGATGGCCGGAATGCTCGACGCCGCGGGCCATCGCACTCATCAGGCATCTACGGGGCGCGAAGGTCTCACCCTCATGGAGCAACGCGGATTCGACATCGTATTCACGGATTTATCGATGCCTGAAACCGATGGCTGGGCTGTGGCGAACGAGATACGTCGCCGCTGGCCTGATGTGAAAATAGTCCTGATGACCGGATATGCGGTCTCGCCCGAAACCATAGATCATCAGCATCACCTCGTCGATCACGTCATCATCAAGCCCGTGCGATTCGAAGACATCGACTCGGCTCTCTGCAAAGTTACAAACGATCACTGATTGCATACCCATCGAGCTTTTGCCTGTTTGCTTGTCCCTGCAATCGAGGGCTTGCTAGAATTCAAGTCGTGCCTCGCGTAAAAAGTCGGCAAACAGGGATGGTGTCCGGCGCGTCTAAGTCTCAGCCCCCCGGCACTGATTATTTCACATAGAGGGAAAATGCACATGAATACGCGCTCTCATCTTGAAACGTTACTATCCGTCATCGTTGTGATTTTCATCCTGTCTTATTCGGCCCTCGCGCAGGGCGGAGGCGATACGCGCCGCCGCACCATCGCGATCACTTATTTTCGCGATCCCGTCAAAGTCCAGCTTGGAGGAACCACGCTCCGACCGACCGCCAAAGGACAGGCCACAGTCGAGCGATGGCGCAAACGCAATTCGAGCGAAATCGATATATCGATTGAAAACCTGATCCCGCCCTATAACTACGGCGGAGACTATACGACTTACGTGCTGTGGGCCATAACTCCGCAGGGGCAGGTCGATAACCTCGGCGAGTTCCGATTGAGCGGCTCGTCGGCGCGGTTGAAAACTTCAACATCCTATCAGACATTCGCGATGATAGTGACGGCAGAGCCTCATTACCTCGTCCGTTTGCCGTCGCGAAAAGTCGTGCTTGAAAATCTCGCGCCCAATTCCAAAAATGTTCAGATTCAGGCTTCGGAAATTTATTTCAACGGAGATTCAGGCAAGTACTACACGGGCGAAACAGTCCCCGCCGTCGCCGAACGCGATTACAACAAAATTCCTCCTGAGCTTTTACAGGCGCGACGCGCTTTGGAGATAGCCCGCCTCGCCGACGGCGAAAAATATGTGCCGGATGATTTCAATGAAGCCGCCAAATCGCTCGATCAGGCCGAATCAGCATTCCGTCGCGGCGCGAATGTTCACGACATAGGCAGGATAGCGAGAGAATCGATTTCGCTATCGGTTCGCGTGCGCGACATAGCCGAAGAGCGCGCGCTTGCAGCCGAACGACGCGCCGATATAGCCCGACGCGACGCCGAACTGAGACGAGCATCGGAAAGCGCTTCAGACCTCGCCGAGAAATTACAGGACACGGAATCGCGCCTTCGCGCGTCCGAGATTTCGCGCGCCAACTCTGAAGAACAACTGAGCCGCGCCATGCGCGAAGCTGCCGACGCGCGGGCCGAAATCCGTTCGCTTCGTTCTGATAATGATCGCCTGCAAAACGAGATTGATCGCCTGACCCGCGAGAACCGGGAATCGAGAGACATCATCACACGACTTCAGGGCCAGTACGAATCTGCCAATACGGAACTTTCGCGAACGAGTTCGCGAGTAGAAGCGATGGAGCGGATCGAGCGGGAGCGGCGCGAGGCAGAAGCGCGTCGCCGGGATTTCGCCGACCTTCAGGCATCGCTCGCAAAAATAGTTACGGTCAAGCCCGTGGGCGATGCGTTCATAGTCGTTCTGCCTGATAGTTTCTTTCTCCCCAATCAAACCTCACTCGCCTTGAAGGTGAAAGCGAAGATGGACGCGATTGGAGAAACTATCGCGGCTCACAAGGATGTTTTGTTCAGCATCGAGGGCCACTCGGACGCAAAACCCACGGCGGAGAGTTTCGCGCTTGGCCGCGCGCAATCGGTCGCTGATTACATAGCCGCCTATGGCGTATCGCGGACTAATTTCAAAGTAGAATCGCGAGGCGCGACCGTCCCCGTCTCTAAAGGCAGAACGGCGGCTGCGCGCAGTCAGAACCGCAGAGTCGAGATCGTCTTCGCCGCGCCTCAATAAAAAGCTCCGAGGTTGATTTATGAGTCACTCGATTCGCGCCTGTCTTCTGCTTATCGTTCCGGCCTTGCTCACATCGGCAGTGGTCGCGCAGCAAAGCCCCGACCGTTATATCGAAAAAGCGCGAAAATGTATAAAGAAAAAAGACTATAGCTGTGCTGAACAGCAGTTGAAGCGCGCCTATGAGATCAAGCCCGATTCAGCAGAAGTGAACCTTATGCTGGCAGTGGTCTTTCGTCACAAGCGCCAGCCGGATGTTGCTATCAAGTATGCTGAAGATTCTCTGAAATATCAGGTTGAGTATGCGGACGCTCATTACATACTCGCCCTTCTTTATAACGACAAGCGCGAGACCGAAGCGGCCTACAGAGAAATAGAAACCGCCTTCGCTCAGGGCGCGCGGTCCACAAATGTATATTTTCTCAAGGGTCTTCTTCTGTTGATGAAAAAGGAATACCGGGCGGCTATAGAGCCATTCGAAGAAGTCCTCAAGCAATCGAAGGGAGAAGAAGCCAACAGAAGGAAAGGGTACATAGAGAATCTGAAACGTCATACCGAGTTTGAAGAGAATGTTCAGGCTATGGCAAGAAAAGACCCCGACATCAAGAGACCTGTTCCGATCAATCGCCCCAGGCCCGGTTACACGGAAGAGGCCCGAAAGAACAAAGAGATGGGGACGGTTCATCTGGTTGCCCGTATCGACGAACAGGGAAAAGTCACGACGGTTTTAATACTTTCAGGTCTGAGATTCGGGCTTGACAAAGCAGCGGAGAAAGCTGCCAGTCAGATGATATTTTCTCCAGCGACGACAGGCGGCAAGCCGATTCCGTTCTGGATGCCTATGGAGGTGGAATTCAATCTCAGGGACTGATGACTGGCAAACGGAGTCAGCCTTTGGTACAAAGACACAGATAAGAATCTGAGGAGACATTATGTATTGCCCGAAATGCGCGACTCAAAATCTGGAAGATGCCCGCTACTGCCGCTCATGCGGCATCAATCTCAGCCTCGTCCCTCAAGCTCTGAGCGGGCAACTGGCTGAAGCACAGTCAGACGCCAACCCCTGGAAGCATCATCGAAAAGGCGAGCCGAGCATTGCCGATGGCATTCAGAAACTTTTCATGGGCGTGGGCTTCCTGATTGTCGCAGTGGTTCTCGGATTCCTCAGTCGCGGGAGAGGCTGGTGGTACTGGATGCTCATCCCCGCCTTCGGACTGCTCGGCAAAGGCGTGGCCGATATGGTCGTCGCAAAACAGAGACTCGGCCATTCCTCTCAACCGCAGATCGAGCCGTCGCGCAATACCACAAACAATGTTCGCGCCGCAGACACAGGAGAATTACTTCCGTCGACGAGCGTGACCGAAGGAACGACAAAGCTGTTCGACGAAGCCCAGCAATCGAGGTGATGCCACGCCAGATGCAATCGACAAGTCTCTGATCGAAGATATAGTAAAAACCTGCCGTGAAGATAAGCGCGCCGGATTCGCCATAAGCGAAATCCGATTGCGCCTCGCAGATCAAATCAAAATCATACTGCCGCGCATCCATCCGAAAGAGTTTGTCGAATGGGTCAGGGACGATGCAGAGTATTCAATTTATTTCCATGACGCGATCGGCGGCGGCGCGTGCTACAAGCCTGCGGAGATTGCCGCGCTCATACTCGAAGCCATAGCCCTCGATGCGCTCGAAGATGCGGAGAATCATTCCGCATCTCTGCTTTGAATTTGAGTTTTCCTTTTTGCCTCGACTAAAATGTTTCGACCCGCCAACACGGAGGTTTTATGTTGATTTGGCAAGCTATTGATCCCAACTGTTCTGCTTAACCCCTAAGCGAATTCACTTCAACTTCATCAATCGGGAGAAGCAGAGAATGCAGTCAATAGAAGACCTGGAAGTGAGCCGCGCGGACAACTTGCCTGCAAGAGTTGAAACCGACCGCAATCTTTTTTTCGCGCTCGAACGAAAAAAAACTCTGGTCATTCTCTCTCTCATTGCCCTCGCCTTATCAATACGTCTTTATCGCCTCGACGCCTCAGGACTGGCCGAAGATGAAGCCAGCAAAATATTCGCCGTGCGCTCTTACGCTGCTGCGAATTTCTCGGTCAACGCCGAACATCCCATGCTGATGAAGCTGCTGTGCTGGGCTTCGGTCAGCGGCGCGAAGATATGGAATGAAGCGGCAGGCGAGCGTCTAAGACTTGTCATCTCAGAAGAGAGTTCGCTCAGATTTCCCAGCGCCTTTTTCGGCGCGCTCACTGTTATACCGATTCTCCTGCTCGGCGCTGCGCTCGTGGGATTTCGCGCAGGTCTGATCGCCGCCGCTTTGTGGGCGACAGGGCTTCACGCGGTCTGGTTCAATCGCGTGGCGAAGGAAGACACGCTTCTTGTCTTTTTCATGATGGCCGGGTTTTATTTCTACAACCGCGCGAAAGAAACTACAGAAAACATCTATCGGCAGGAGAAATTCTACGGGCTTGCGGGCGCGACATTCGGGCTGATGCTCTGCTCGAAATATTTCCCGCACTACTTCTGGCTCAATCATCTTTTTTATCACCTCGCCGGATACGACAGCCGCAACAATCGTCCGGTCACGCGCCGCACGGTGACGAAATACTTCGCGGCGATGCTTCTCTCCTTCATCGCTTTCAACTGGGCTTTGTTCATCCCTGAGACGTGGAATTATCTCAGCAGATACCTCAACGGTGAATTCGTCGCGCATCACGGCTATATGATGATGGACGCTCTTTACTCAAACGATGTTTTCTCAACTCCCGGCGGCGCGCCATGGTATTTCTATCATCTCTTTCTCGCCGTGAAGACGCCTCTTCCCGTGTTGATAGCTTTTGTGGTTGGAGCAGTCGAAGTATTTCGCCATCGCGGAGAGCAGTCGACGGCTCGCGGTTATCTGTTTTTGAGAATAATGCTTTTTTTCTGGTTGTTCCCGATGGCCCTCGTCGGCACGAAATTCCCCCGCTATCTGCTTGCGCTGATGCCGATCATTTATATGACGGCAGCCGTCGGCGTCATTCGGATATGGCGAATGATCAATTCTATGTTTGAAAAAATCACGGCTGAACGGCGATACGCTTATGCGATTGGAGCCTGTGCTGTTACTGGGTTGTTCATCGTCGCGCCTGCTGTAACGACCATTCGAAGCATGCCGCATCCGAGTCTTTTCGTGAACGAACTCGGCGGCGGGCGGACGGGATACTTTTTTCCGCACGATGAGTTTTACGATCTCGGCGCGAGGGAAAGTATCCGCTACATCGCCGAACACGCTCCGCCGTGCGCAGTCGTCGCAAGCGAAATACCCGGCGTGATGCGCTATTATCTCGAACGTTTCGACCGCGCTGATATCAGATCAGAAATAATTTCGCGACCGCGACCGGGCGGCGATCCTGATTTGGTGTTGTTGCAGAGCGGAAGAGTTTATTTTGAAAACCGCGAAGAACTCGATTCGATCAGGCGCGATTTCCGCGCTGTTCAATCAAGCAGCTATGCGGGAGCGGCGGCTTCCGAGGTTTTCGATCTCGGCGGGATGAAGCAGGCGCATGCGAGTGACAGCGGGTCGTCGAGGAGCGACGGGAAGAATCACGGATTTACTCTTCGACGATGAAAAAATTGACTCGTCTGAGGCTTGTGTTGGCGCGGGTTATGCGCTGCAATCTGATCGTATCGTGACGAATGACGTCGCTGACCATCACCAGATTGTCTTCGCCGAAATCGAGCAACACATGGAAAGGTTTGTTGTCGAATCGCCCCGTTTCTTCGAGAGGTTTGAGAAGGCTTTCGCCTTCGTGAGTGGTGGTCTTTTCAAATATGGCGACGCCGCGAAGCCGCGCGAGTTTATCGACTATTATTACCGACACAGTGTCTTCGTGTTTGAATCCGCCAGAAATTCTGACCTGATGAGAGAGTTGCTCAAGCTCTTCTTTGCTGCGGCTCAACACTTCAGCCAGTTTCACGAGCATAGTCTGACTGCGCTCGCGGTTTTCGGGTCTGGGTCTGGCGTAGTCGCTTTCTTCCCATTCGCGGATCATCTGCCACGCCTTGTCCGATACCGAGGCTTTTTTTACGAAGGAAGGTTCATACCGGCAGGCTGCCGACTCAGCGCGAGCGTATTCGGAGATGGCATCGGCGCAGCTTTGACACAAAGCCACATGCGCGGCGGTCGATTGATCGCCGGGCGATTTGCTGTAAAAGAATTCAGCCAGTTGACTCACATCCGGGTGCGCGGTCGAAGGTTGCGGTTTAGTCTCTCTGAGATGGCTGACGACGTTTACGGTCTGGGCGCAATCTCTGCACGCAGAGATATGTGCTTCAACGGCGCGGCGATTTTCTTCATCGAGATGACCGCCGATATAATCCAGCAATTTTTCATCAGGATGCTGCGTTGTCATAGCCATACTACCTTATATTTTTTTGCTGCCGCCCGTGAGCAACGCATCCGCGCTCGTGATGCCTCGCTCATTGAGCCACTTCATCAATCTCACCTTGAGTCTTCGCGCCCGTTGATAGATCAGGTCTTCCGTCATCTCGTATTTTTCAGAAAGCTCCTTCGCGTTGCGCTCTCCTATGATGTACTCGTTGACCACTACGCTGTCTTTCCAGTCACGGCAAACATCATCGAGCAGTTGCTCGATGAGTGCGGTCTGCTGCGCGCGAAGCGCTGCGGCTTCGGGCGATAGCTCGCGCGACGGGGCCAGATCGACTGCCGTCGGCATATCGGAATCAGGATCGGCAGCCGGTCGCGGAGTCCACGATTTATCGCGCCCGACCCGGCGATATGTATCGATCAACTCGCTCGTCGCTATGCGCGCGATGAAGCTAGAAAGCTTCCCTTCCCTTCGCCACTGCGCCAGCCCCCGATAGACCTTGAAGACCACGCGCGATATGACATCTTCCTGCGAGTCCCAGGCGGGGAAGCGAAAATGAGTGCTGCGCACTATATGATTTATCAACCAGTGATAGCGAGCGATTATAGTTTCGAAGCACAGGTGCGCCTCTCGGCGGTCTGTGGAGAGTCGGGCGAGGAAAGTGTCTACAAGCTCCTCATCCGTCCAATTCTCCGGCGCTAAGATTTCAGCACCCGTTCCTTCAGGCATGCGTCCACTCTTGATCTCAAGGTTTCTATTGCTTCGTGGGCGCATTCTATCATCCGCTCAAGCTCTTCCGAAAGCCCGACCCAAGAGACGGGCATATAGGAATTTGCCTGACAGGAAAAATATCGAGGCGGGAATTTTTTCTATTCACTCGTTGCGCGAGAGGAATTCATAAACAGCGCGCGAGATGTCGGCAATCAGTCGGTGCGCGCGTTTCTCTACTTCTATCCCGCGGGTGAGCGCGACTAAAACGTAAGGTTTGCGCGAGGG
>Ga0187893_10000574_pt1 | contig 95010 bp, 69 predicted proteins | sample MA1701074metaG_FD_139574 | JGI IMG/M metagenome (GOLD analysis project Ga0187893, IMG submission 139574) | White microbial mat communities from a basaltic lava cave in the Kipuka Kanohina Cave System on the Island of Hawaii, USA - MA170107-4 metaG ... | reverse complement strand
GTTTCCACGCAGATCATTCTCCTCCCCCGGCTCTCTTCCGCTTCCTCGAAAGCCGGAAGAGTACCGGGCGGCGCTTTCCTTTTCGATTGTCACCTCACTTTCCTTTTCTTTTATCACTCTCAGTGGAGACGGTCGCCCTTCGAGCCGCTGGAGGCCGTGATGTAGATCCGTCCATTCGCCACGACGGGGCCGGAGACGCCGCGGCCCGGCAGATCGACCTTCCAGAGAATGTTCTCGCTCGCGCTCCAGCGCTCGGGGAGACCCGCCGCCTCGGAGACGCCGCTCCCTCCCGGGCCGCGCCACTGCGGCCATTCGAGGTCGGGATCGCCCGGCGAGGCGATGAGGAGCGACACGGCGACGGATACGCTTTTCATCATCATCAGGGCGCGCCCTTCCCCGTGGCGTCGCAGACGCGGAGCTGGAATGTCCAATCCTGGGCCCAGTCCTCCGTCTGATCGTTCTGACACACCTTGAGGAGGATCCGGTTCCTTCCCTTTTTCAGCGTGCCGGCCGCGATGTGCTGGTCGAGGCTCATACCGTGGTGGTATTCCTCCCTCTGAAAAATCCTTTCGCCGTTGAGCCAGATCTTCACGGCGTTGGGTGTGCCCGAGCGCAGCTCGATGGGCACCGCACCAGGGGAGTCGATCTCCGCCAGGGCGAATGCGACCGCGCCCTTGTGTTTGCCGAGGGCTACGTTGAGATCGACCGCTCCTTGGAGGTGAACGCTCGTGAAAGGTTTCCACCGGACCGGCCCCGCTTTGCCCGCGTGCTCGACGTCGAGGTCGAGCGACGTCTCCGGAGCGTAGGCGAAGTGAAAGCCCGCGTGGTGGGCCGGGAGGCCCGCCGGGAGCGAACGCTGCCAGTCCTCGGTGGCGAGTCCATCGAACGGACCGAGGAGCTTCCACTCCTTCACGAAGCCCATGTGCCGAGCGACGTCGGCGGTCTCCCCGAGTTCTGTGAGCCGCTTCGCGATGGCCTCTACCTGTGCCGGATCGCGGGAGAACCCGAAGAGCCTCCTCAGGTCGGAGCGCCCAGCATCCTTGCCGGTGTTGGAGGCAAGAAGTTTCTCGGCGGCCGCGAGATCCACCGCCACCGCCTCCCGGCGCAGCTCCCCGCTCGGATCGTCGATCAAGCCCGCGAGGAGGCGCCCCGGGGCGCTCGAGTCGACCCTGCAGAGCCATTCCCAGGCCAGCTCGCGGGCGGCGACCGGACGCCTCCGGTCGAGAAGGAACGCTTCGATCGCCTTCGCAGGAAGCGGTTCACCCCGGGCGAGGGCGCGCTCAGCGATGGCGTCCACGGCGCCGCGAAACCAGTTTGCAGCCTCCGGATGAGACCCATCGAGGCCGCCGAGAATTTCGGGAAGGATCTCCGGCTTCAACACGGAAACCTTCTTGAACGCGGCGGCGGCAGCGATGTTCCCGGCCCCCTCCCGTCCGACGGCGCGGAACGCATCGAGAAGAGGTTTCAAATCCCCGGAGGTCTCCGGCGCGCCTGAGACCAGCGACAATCCGAGAATGAAAAGTTCAAGCATGGTGGGATTGTCTACGAGCTGCCGGGGAAGGTCCACAGGACGTCCAGACCGCGAAGAGAGTCCATCACGTAAGCGTTCACCCGCCGCGCGTTTCACTATCGGAGCACGGCGCCTACCGCGGAATGCGTCGCCCCCGTACGGCATCGGCGCAGACCGCAGATCACCCTCTTCAGGGAGCCTGCGTGGCGACTGAACGCACGGTCAAGTAACCGTTCCCGGGCAGCAGGGCCCGTGAACGGTTACTCCATCACGTCGGCTCGCACGGCGCGTAGAACTCGCAGCCGAGCGAGTCGACCCTCGGATCGACGTCGCAGCCCTCGAAGGGCGGCTCCGGCTCGGAGCCGCCAAGAAAGAGAAAATTGAGGAGATAGATCGGGTCGGAGAGATCCAGATTGCCGTTGTCGTCGAGGTCGGCGCTCTCAAGACAGCCGGGACCTTCTCCTCCGAGAAAGAGAAATCCGAGAACCGCCACCGCGTCGCTCAGATCGAGCGAAGCGTCGCCGTTCGCATCGCCGCGAACGAACGGGACGAGCGCCGAGGAGCATCCCCCGCTCTCGTAAGCCCCCAGGTCCATGCCCGCCTCACACGGCCGGCCGTTTCCTGCAAGGTCGACCGCCGGCGTATCGCGAAGCTCCCCGGCATCGATCGCCGGCGATCCTTCCTGGAGGGAGTAATCGCCTTCCTCGACCACAAAACCCTCATCGAAGGATCGATTGAAATCGACGACGGCCCGCCGGATGAATCGAGGGTCCTCGTCCGTCAGCGTCGCCACGAGGTTCCCGCAGACGCCCTCGAGAGAGTTTCCCCAGACGATGCTGTTCGAGAGCGCCGGCATGGCCCCTTCGGAGCAGATCACGCCGCCCTTCTCGTTCCCCGTGACCGTGCAGTGGATCACGACGGGCTCGGCGAGGATTCCCCGAGCGACAACGCCCCCCCCGCGGTTCGCCTCGACAAGACAATTGACCAGGACGGGGGAGGTTCCTTCGCAGGAGATCGCTCCCTGGGTTGTCCGGGAGTCGTTCCCGGAGATGACGCAGCGCTCCAGCGTGGCAGATCCGTCTTCTCGGCAAAAGAGGGCCGACCCGCCGTTGCGCGAGATCTCGCAGTCGGCAAAGCTCGACGAGCCGCCCCTCACAGAGATGCCCGCCCCGAATCCAGTATCCCGGTTTCCCGTGATGCGGCACCGTACGAAGTTCGCGCTCCCTCCGCTCAAGGCGATCCCGGTGTCGCCGTTCCGCATGATGTCGCAGTCTGCTACGCTCGGGGACGACTCCCCCGAGCAGGAGATCCCGACGCCGAAGTTCGATGAGAAGCTGCTTGCATTCACGACGGGGGATGCGTCTTCGCAGGCAAGCCCCAGGTCGTTCTCCGTCACGACGCACCGGTCGATCTCGGCCCGGGAATTCGCCCGGCAGAGGATCGCCGTGGAGGTCTCGGTCACGGTGACCATCTCAATGTGAGGAGCCTGGGTCGGCCCGACGATGATCCCATACTCCCCCCGCGCGACCGTCAGGCCGAATACGGAGGCCCCCGTGCGCAGGCCGAGCATGGGCCCCTCGACGACGCAGAGGTCCATCCCCTCGCCAAGGATGCGGGCGTGATGGGCGAGGGTGCGCCCCTCGAACGAGTAGAGCCCCGGCGCCACGAGTATGAGCCGCGAGGGTTCCCCGGGAGCCACGCAGGTGCCGTGCGCCGCGCCGCGATCGGTCCCTCCCTCCCCCGTCCCGAGGCACGGGGAGCCGGCGCCAAGGGCGAGATCGAACTCGAGAGCCGCCGCCAGCGTCCGGAACGGCCTCTCCTTGCTCCCGTCCCCATCGACCGGTCCATTCCGATCGACGGAGGCGGCCTCCCTCCTCCCCCAGCCGCAGAACCGCGGGTCCACGTTCGTGTTTTCCTCGCCCGGCGGGAGATCTTCCCCTTCGACGCAAGAGAAGAGGAACGACGTGGAGGCCGTGCCGAGCGACGAGGCGCGGAGCGAGCCGCCGACGTTGTCCCACACGATGCTGCTCTTGATCGTGGGAGCCGCGCTGTCGTCGACCTCGAGGCCCGTCCCGGCGTTCCCGGCAATCGTGCAGTGGTCGATCAGCGGGATGGAGAACGGGCCGGCGACGATGGCCGCTTGGACGTTTCGCGCCAGGGTGCAGTCCGCGAGGCCGGGCGAATCGTTCGCGCAAGCGAAACCGATGCGGTTGCCGCTCAGCTCACAGCCTCTCAGCTCCAGAGGCGAGAGACTGGTGCTCACCCCAGTACCGGGATGGTCGATGATTCGGCATCGATCGAGCCCGGCCTCCGAATTGCCTGCATGGATGCCGGCGGCCGCGAGATTTCCCTTCACCGTGCAGTCCGCAAAACTCCCCAAAGTTCTCACTAGGTCGATGGCGGCGCCGCCGCCGTGGGCTTCGTTTCGCTCGACGGTGCATCTGCTCATGACGATCGACGCCTCCTCGCAGTAGACTGCGGCCCCCATGCCCGAGGGCCCCACCGTCCGAACGACGTTGCCCTCGATCCGGGTATCCTCGAAGGAGACCGAGGCGCCGCTCAGGGCCGCTATGCCCCCGCCGCTGCCCGCTTCGTTGCCCGAAATGGTGCAGTTCCGCACCGTGAGGACGGAGCTGCGGCAGAGGATTCCTCCTCCCAGACCGATCCCCGGGGCGGGAGGCGAGCCGCCCGTCAGCGTGAAGCCGTCGATCACCGCCGGAGTGTCCTTCCCCTCGCCGTTCGTCAGCTCCACGACGCCGATCGACTCGGCACCCGGAAGTGCGGCCGACTTCCGGAGGATCGTGACGTCCGCCCCCGCCTCCGAACGGAGAATGATTGTCTTCCCCTGGAAGGAAAGAGTCTCCTGAAGGAGGTGCTCCCCAGCGGCCACGAGCACTTCATCCCCGTCCGCGGCCGCCTGGATGGCGCCGGCGATGCTCGCATGCTGCTGGGGAACCCGCAGGACATCGGCTCGCGAAGCCGAGCGAGGAACGAGGACAAGGAACAGAGCGGCGGTGAAGAAAGCGGATCGATCCATGATCGGTTCTACCTCCGGCGAGGCTGGGAGCCTCGTCGTCTTCTTTACAGGACCCATCACCCGTGCGGCCGGCCCTTCCACCTTTCCTCTCGATCCAGGGCCGGACGGCCTGCATTCTAACGCGTCCGATGCGAATCGCATCTCGGCTAAATGGCCTCGGCCGGCGGCGCCCGCCTTGACACACCCTCCGCCGCTTCTCATCCTCTTGCCCGCAAGAGACTCCCTTCGCTTCAGGAGAGAAACGAGTATGCCTTCTCCGACGAAACTCGCGCTCCTCGGCGGCCCGAAGCTGGGTCCGGTTCCTCCGGACCCCCACCCGCGTTTCACCGAGCGCGCCGTTGCCCGCTCCTCGGCACTCCTGCGCAGGGGGATGACCGTCGGCCTCGGGAAGCATCACCCCGTCATCCTCGAAGCCGAGAAAGCCATCGCCCGCTGGCAGAAGGTCCGGCACTGCATGGTCGTCTCTTCAGGCCACGCGTCGCTTCACGTGGGCCTCATCGGCCACGAGATCGGCCCGGGAGACGAGGTCATCACGACGCCGTATTCCTGGGGAGCGTCCACGTCGTGCATCCTCCACACGGGAGCGGTCCCCGTCTTCACCGATGTAGATCCGGTGACGGGCCTCATGGACCCACGGACCATCGAACCGCGCATCACCCCTCGCGCGCGCGCCATCCTCCCGGTCCATATACACGGCCAGCCGGCGGACATGCCGGCGATCTTGAAGATCGCGCGCAAGCACCGACTGGCCGTCATCGAGGACGGGAGCCAGGCACACGGCGCGATCGCCGCGGGAAAGATGGTCGGCCGCTGGGGCGACGCGGCCGGTTTTTCCTGCATGGGTTTCAAGCTCATCGGGACGACGGAGGCGGGCTATCTCGCCACGCCGCACGACGATGTCTACTGGAAGGCGGCCCTCTCCTGCCAGCACATGGGCCGGGCGCCGGATCCCGGTTTCCCGGAGAGACTCCGCCCGTACAGCGATTCCCTCGTTTACAGCTACCGGCTTTCGCCCGTGACGGCGGTGCTCCTTGTCGAACAGCTCAAGAAGGTCGACGGCGAGAACGAGGGGCGGCGTGCAACCGTCGCCCTCCTCAGGCGGTTCATGGCCGGGCTCGGCATGGTGACCTTCCCCGACTACCCGCGGGGCGACGTGCCTTCCTACTACACGCTCTCGATGAACTTTCGCCCCGACGTGGCGGGAGTCCACCGGGACACGTTCGAGCGCGCACTGGTGGCCGAAGGATTGCCTGTAGGCCACTATGTGCCGTCGCCGATACCCCACTGGGAGAGGATGCGCACCGACCGCGGCTACCGCGGCCCGCGCACGACTTGGACGGAGCAGCTCCGCCGAGCCGGCGTCGACTACCGCGGCGAGCGCTATCCGGGAGCCGAACGGAAGATCGACCGCTCCCTCGACATGGACTGGAACTACATTCGCCGCGATGCCGCCCGCATGCGAGCCATGGCGGACATCTTCGCTAAGGTCGAAGAGAACATCGACTCGCTCCGGTCATGGGAGCGCCGCCAGAGCGATCATCGGAAAGTCCGCGAAGCCCACAGGCCCCGCAAGGCCCAGCGGAGCCGCCGCGAGGTGATCATCTGAGCGGCTCTGTCCTCCAGCGCTGGTTTTTACCGCGGAGGCACGGAGACACGGAGGGTCTCTCGGCATCGTCTTCGGACGACAGACCTCTCACGGGAGAGCAGCCTCCCAAGTGCGGAGCCAGAGGAGCGGATTTGCGCCTAGGCCTATCGTCCTGACTCCGTGCCTCCGTGGTGCATCCTTCTTTTTGTCGCTGCGGCCTCAGCCGAGCCTGCGTGGTGATTGAACGCGGAATCAGTGACCGCTCGCGGGCCGCAGGCCCGCCCAGCGGTCACCGCCACGCCTTGCGCCTGCGGAATCCCCGGAATCTGCGGTGGCCGAACGGGCGGCCTCCCGTTTCGGGGCCGCGGGGATTCGCCACCGGCGAGCCTCGGTGGTGTAGAGCGGAGACCGAGGCCGGTCGTCCCTGCGCCGGAGAAGGAACCGAGGGAGCCACGAATCCCGGAACTTCGCGCACTCCGATTGGTATCTTCGTCAACCGCTCGATCGCGCGGATGAACGACCCCTCCTCGGGCGCGACGAGGGAGATTGCATCTCCCTCCGCCTCGGCGCGGGCCGTGCGCCCGATGCGGTGGACGTAGTCTTCCGGAACGTTGGGGACATCGAAGTTGATCACGTGCGAGATGCCGTCGACATCGATCCCGCGCGCGGCGATGTCCGTCGCCACGAGGACGTCGATCTTGTGCCGCCGGAAGCGGTCAAGCGCCTGGACTCGCTGGTTCTGCGATTTGTTCCCGTGCAGGGCGGCCACGCGATAGCCCTCCCGTGCCAGGTGGCGCGCCACGCGGTCGGCTCGCGCTTTCGTTCGCGTGAAGACGAGGACATGGTGCAGCGCTCCATCTTTGAGGAGGTGGCAAAGCAACTCCTTCTTCGCGTGCTCGCGGACGGGGCAAATCCACTGCCGGACCTGATCGACCGGCCTCGACCGCGGACCGACCTGGACGAGCGCCGGCGACTTGAGGATCTGCCGCGACAGATCCTCGATCTCCGGAGGCATCGTCGCCGAAAAGAAAAGCGTCTGGCGAACGGAGGGGAGCGCTTTCAGGACCCGCCGGACGTCGGGAAGGAAACCCATGTCGAGCATGCGGTCGGCCTCATCGAGGACGAGCACCTCGAGGCTCTGCAGCCGCACGAACCCCTCTTGCATGAGATCAAGGAGGCGGCCGGGCGTCGCGATGAGGATCTCCACCCCCCTGCGGAGTTGATCTTTCTGCGGCCCATAGCCGACGCCACCGAAGATCACGCACGAGCGGAGCGGCAGGTACTTTCCATAGTCGCGCGCGCTCTCGCCGATCTGGGCCGCCAGCTCGCGCGTCGGGGTGAGCACGAGCGCCCGCACGCGCCCGCGAGGGCCCCGAGCGAGCCGCTGGAGGGTCGGCAGCATGAAGCCGGCGGTTTTCCCGGTTCCCGTCTGCGCGCAACCAAGCAGATCGCTTCCCTGGAGCGCGACGGGGATGGCCTGCTCTTGGATCGGGGTTGGGGATTCGTAGCCGGCATCCTGGAGCGCGCGGAGCAGCTCCGGGAGAAGCCCGAGTTCGGAAAAAGTCTTCAAAAGAGCGTCTCCGGGGTGGTCGGGGCGGCGGCAACGGCCGCACCCGTCGGTTGGAACTGAAACAAAGGCCGCGAGCTTAACCCGGAATCGATGAAAAGATACCGGAAACTTCAGCGTCCGATCATGACGACGGACAGACGGGGACCACAGGTGACACGGAGGACACAGAGGCTCACAGAGGAATGGGCTGCGGTTCCGGCTCCGGCTGCCGTTGCGGACTGCGGCTGCGGTTGCCGCAGCGGCTGCAGATTCGTCGGAGAACTAGGATTCAAGCCACGGGGCCGAAGCGAGGGCCCCACGCGCCCGCGAAGGACTTGCCTTTTTCGATGAGCCCGGCCAGCTCGGCCTCAGGAAGGGGCTTTGCCGCCAGCACCATCTCGATGTTCCTTCGGAGTTGCTCCGCGTCGTGGACGCCGATGACCATCCCGGTCACCCCTTCGAGGCTCAACGCGTAGCGGATCGAGGTCGCGTGGAACTCGGGGGCCATCTGCGCCGGGTGGGGCGTCGCGGCGCCGTAGTTGGAGAAGCCCCCTCGGATGCCGCCGAACACCTTCATGCACATGACACCGATGCCGCGCTTCCTCGCAACGGGCAGCACTTTCTCTTCGAAGCCGTAGACGTGGCGGTCGACGAAGTTCATGGCGATGAGGAGGGCGTCGACTTCGCCCGTCTCCTCGATGATCTTGACGAAATTGGCCGGCCGGCTGTGGCCGGACAGTCCGAGGAACCGGGTTTTTCCCTCCTTCTTGACGCCACGGAGGAACTCCCACGAGCCCTTGGGCCCGAGGACCTTGTCGAGCTTCTTGTCGCCGGCCGAGTGGAGATGGAGGAGGTCGACATGGTCGACCTTGAGGGTGCGAAGGGACTCCTCGAACTTCTTTCGGGCGTCGTCCGCCTCCTCGGCCCAGACTTTCGTCACGAGGAAGACCTTTTCGCGCCGGCTCTTCAGAACGTCGCCGAGGGCCTCCTCGGAGCGCCCGTAGATCCGCCCCGTGTCGACGTAGTTGATCCCGCGGTCGATCGCCTCCGAGTAGACCGCGACCAGGGGCGGCAAGTCGGGCTTGTTGCCGTTTCGGTGGCCCATCGGGGCCGTCCCGAGCCCGAGGATCGAAACCTCGGCCCCGGTCTTCCCGAGTGCGCGGCGGGGGATCGGCGCCGAACCAGGCGAGGGCTTCTCCTCGGCCCGCCCGAGTGATTCGCCGCCAACGACTGCGGCGGCGATGGCCCCACCCACCTTCACAAACTCGCGCCGGCTGAAGTACCCGTCTTGTCGCGCCATGAATCCTCCTCGCCGGAATCTCCCGGCGGCCCGAAATTGTAGCGAAGGTGCATCCCTCCTGCCAGAGGAGGTGGGAGCGGGGGCGCATGTGTATAGCCGGGAGCTTCCCACATCCTTGGTGAGCCGAAAAGGGTGTTTACCGCAGAGGACGCAGAGTTACGCAGAGGGGGGCGGATCGACTTCTCTGCGATCCTCCACCCCTCCGGTTCTCGCGCTGTCGCGCTCGACCTCCGGGCACGCCTCGGAGCCGCCCGCTGTTGCGGGCACCCGGCTCCTCCGGCGGTCCGCGGCTCCGCACTGCTCGCCGCTCCCTCCGGTTCTCGCGCTGTCGCGCTCGACCTCCGGGCACGCCTCGGAGCCGCCCGCTGTTGCGGGCACCCGGCTCCTCCGGCGGTCCGCGGCTCCGCACTGCTCGCCGCTCCCCTCTGCGGTTCATCCTCTTCGCGTGCGAATTCGGAAATGGCACGGCGACATGATTGCGCTCTGAAGTCATGGCGGGCTTGTTTCCTCATCCGCGCCGAGGTCCGGCTTGCCGACTCGACGCTCTCCGTCGATGTCCTCCGGCACGCCGTCGAGCGGTTCGCCCTGGTCGATGGCGCCGGCGCCGGCGCGCAGGTGGAGATCCCCTGCGGCTGCGTCGGCAAACCACTCCGTGAACTTTCCCGCAAGGTTCGAACGGATGCCCCCCGCGAGGGAGGACTCGTTCCGCACGGGCGGGCCGCTGAGGAGATTGTTGGCGACGAGGAGCCCCGTGTTGTCGTGGACGAGCCGCACGAGCCGCCCGAGGCGGCTCTCGGGGTCGTGAACGGTGTTATGGACGATCCGGCAGTCCTCCGTGGAGTCGGCGAGGATGCCGTTTTCCGGCGCCCGCACGACGAAATTGTTTCGGACGATGCACCTGATCGCGTGGACCCTCACATCGGCCGGCTTGGACGAGTTCCCGAGGCAGATCCCCGAGTCGCAGTCGATGATGACGTTGCCTTCGACGACGCAGTCCTCGCTTTCGTGCCAGATGAAGACTGCACCGCGCCCTTGCCGCGTCCGCCCCTGGATCCCCTTGAAGACGTTGCCGCGGATCGTCCAGCCCTTGGCGTACATGACGTCGATGCCGCCGATGTAATCCCCGCCGAAGTTCGTGGCGTTGTCTCTCGGATCGTCGGAGAACCGTTTCGCCCGGTCGTTCTCAAAGAGGCAGTACTGGATGCGGCAGCCGGACGGACGGAGCCGACCCCGGTCCGCCTCGGGCACCTTCACCCCTTTGACGCCGCGCTGCCAGACGTTTCGGATGGCGCAGTTGTGGATCGTCAGCCGCTGGACGCCGGTCTCCGAGTCGATCTTGAAGCCGTTCCACTTCGAGTTCTCGATCGTGAGGTCGGCGATCGTGACATCTTCAGCCCCGGTGACCGCCACCAGCTCGCCGAGGCCGGCCGGGGCGCCGTCGAGGACGACGGCTTCCCGATATCCCGATGCGCTCCGGAGGGTCGCGCGGTCGGTCCTGAGATCGAGCCGCCGGGGGAGCGGATAGCGGCCATCGGCAAGGAGGATCGTCCCGCCGGGCTTGAGGCGCGCCGCCGCCTCGAGAAGCTCCGCGGCGGTCTTCACCTCGACCCTCTCGCCCTCACGAAACTTGAGAGCCTCCGGCTTCGGGGGCCAGGCCCGTTTCACAGGTGGCGCGCCGTCAAGCGCCTGCACGACCTCCGCGTACTTGAGGAGAACGATGAAGTTCCGGAGCGTGTAGCCCGAAGACCGGAGGGCTTCGGGGGAATAGTCGCCCTGGAACCGGGCCGGATAGCTCGGATGGATGCCGTCCCGGGCGATCAGGGTCGGCACGTCGTAGTCCTTCCACTCCTTGAAGGCGTCGTTCGAGCCATCCCAGTCCGCGGGGCGGCGGCGGAGCACCTCGGCGTGGTAGTCGACGAGCGGCACCTTCTTCTCCCGAGCGAGGGACCTCACGGCCTCGGCGAATTCTTCTGATTTTCTCGCAAAGCCGCTCCTCGGAGGAATCGTGCTCAAGATCGCGACGGTGCCGTTCGTCAGGCACCGGTCGACAAGATCTCCCATCTTCGTCTTGTATTCCCCCACTTCGAGTTGATGGAGGTCGTTCGTCCCGAACATGATCAAGGCGACCTCGGGATCGAGCTTCTTGAGCCAGCGATCGATGTTCTCATGCCCCCAGCGGACGGTTTTCCCTCCTTCCGAGCCAAAACTCGGCCCTTTCCAGCCCCGCCAGCACTCGGGGGCGAGCCGATCCTTCACGCGGCCGAGAGCCTCCTGCATCTCCCGCGGCGCGTTCCTCCTCTCGTGCTGGAGCGGAGCCCAGAAGGCCATCGTCACCGTGATCGAGTCGCCGAACTGCGCGAAGGTTCCCTTACGTCCCTTGAAGCGGGCGTGGACGCCGCGCATCGCCTCGACCCATTCGGGTTCATCCGGAGCGGCTTCGCAAGGAAATGGGACCGACATGAGGATGAGTGTAGAAATGCCGATACAGCGAATCATGCATCACGACCTTCCGATGGCGGGTGAGCCACCTGAGGAAGAGATTTGACCACAGACGACACAGAGGATCACGGAGGAATCCTGCTTGTTCGTCCTCTGTGTCCCTCTGTGTCCTGTGGTGAATCGTGAATTGGAACGAAGTACGCGGGTGCGATTCAGGGCCTCGCGAAGATCCCCGCGGCGCCCATTCCGCCTCCTACGCACATGGTGACGAGGGCGTTCTTCTTGCCGCGACGGGCCAGCTCGTTCAGGACGGAGACCGTGAGCCTCGCGCCCGTGGCTCCGAGCGGATGTCCGAGGGCGACGGCTCCTCCGTTCACGTTCACGCGGTCGCGGGCGAGGCCGAGCTCCTTGCAGACGGCGAGGGCCTGGACCGCGAAGGCCTCGTTCAGCTCGATGAGGTCTATGTCATCGAGCCGGAGGCCGGCCTGCGCGAGCGCCTTCGGGACGGCCTTGACGGGGCCGATGCCCATCACCTCGGGCCCGACTCCCGCCACGGCGAACGAGCGGAAGATTCCGAGCGGCTTGAGCCCCATGGAACGGGCCCGGTCGGCCGACATGAGGACGACCGCGGCGGCCCCATCCGACATCTGCGAGGCGTTCCCGGCGGTGACGGTGCCGTTCTTCTTGAAGACGGCGCGCAGCTTGGCGAGACCATCGAGCGTCGTGTCCGCGCGGGGGCATTCGTCGACCTTGAAGACCGATTCCTCCCGCTTGACCTTGCCCCCCGGCTCCGGGCGCCGCCGGGCGACCGTCACCGGCACGATTTCATCCCGGAACTTCTCCCCCGCGATCGCCGCGGCCGCCTTCTGGTTCGATTCGACCGAGAATCGGTCCGATTCCTCGCGGCCGATCCCGTAGCGCTCGGCGAGGTTCTCCGCGGTGAGCCCCATACCCAGGTAGACGTCGGGCCAACTCGCCATCAGCTCGGGGTTCGCGTTCGAGCGGCCCATCATCTCCACGCGGCTCATCGACTCGACGCCGCCGGCGATGACGACCTCCGCACCGCCCGTTCGGATGCGGTCAGCCGCCATGGCGATCGTCTGGAGTCCGGACGAGCAGAACCGGTTCACGGTCGCCGCCGGCACATCGACGGGGAACCCGGCGCGCAGGGCCGAGATCCGGGCCACGTTCATTCCCTGCTCCTTCTCGGGGAAGGCACAGCCGAGGAGGATGTCCTCGACGTCGCCCGGTTTGAGGCCCGCCGTCCGCTTCACCGCCTCCATGAGGACCGCGGCGGCCAGGTCATCGGGCCGCGAGTTCTTTAGGCTCCCCTTCTTCCCCTTGCCCATGGCGGTCCTCACAGCCGTCACGATCACCGCGTCGCGCATGGCGTTCTCCTTCGACGTCAATTTCTGAGGGGTTTGCCGGTCTTCAGCATGTGGTCGATCCGATCGAGCGTCTTCTGCTCGCCGAGAAGGCTGACGAAGACCTCGCGCTCGAGGTCCAGGAAGTGCTGCTCGCCGACGGGCAGGTCCTCGTCGATCTCGCCGCCGCAGAGAACGAGGGCAAGCTTCCCGGCGAGGAACGCGTCGTACTCGGAGATCTCCCCCGCCGAGCGGAGGAGGTGGATGATCACGCGGATCTCGGCCAGACCCGCGGCGCCGGCCGCGCGGACGGCCAATCTCGGCCGCGGGGGGCGAAAGCCGGTCGCGGCCAGGCAAAGCACCTGGGCCTTCGCGTCCGCCAGTGGTCGCTCCCGGTCCATCGAGATCCCATCGGCCTCGCGCAAGAGCCCGATGGAGCGCGCATCCATGGCGCTCGTCGAAGTCTTTCCCATGCCGATGGTCTCGAACGCCTTGCGGACGAAGGGGAAGATGTCCGCCTCCACGCCGGGAGGGATGGACTCCGCCGCGCGGCAGGCCAGCTCGCGCGTCCCCCCTCCGGCCGGAATCAGCCCCACCCCCAGCTCGACGAGGCCCATGTTCGTCTCGGAGGCGGCCTGGATGCGGTGGCAGGCGAGCGGGATCTCGCAGCCGCCCCCCAAGGCGAGGCCCCGCACGGCCGCCACGACCGGCTTCGAGGAGTAGCGCACGCGAAGCGCGACCTCGTGGAACTGGCGGATCGTCCCAGAGATCGAATCCCATCGCTTCTCGCGCGCCGCCCCCGCCAGCTCGGCGATGTTCGCGCCCGCCGAGAAATGGGGGCCGTCGTTCCCGATCACGAGCCCCGCGTATCCGCCTCGCTCCACCTCGTCGACGCCGGCGCGGACGATGTCCAGGGAGTCGCTCGTCAGCGTATTCATCTTCGAATGGAACTCGGCGCAAAGGACGCCGTCTCCGATGTGCCAGAGGCTCGCGGCCGAGTTCGAGCGAATGGGCTTCCCTCCCGAGCGGAATTCATCGAGCTGCAGGACGCCCGGCCGCTCGGGCTCGACGACCACTTCGCGCCGCGGCAGGTCGAAGTACCCGCGCCGGGACCGCCCTTCCTTCTGGATGCGGTCGTAGAAGGTCTTTCTGCCCGAGGAAAGAAGGGTCTTCACAAGCGGCGGGATCGCCTGCCCCTCGGCCTGCATGCGCTGGACCGACTCTTCGACGCCGATCGCGTCCCAGGCCTCGAAGGGACCCAAGTCCCAACTGAATCCCCACCGCACGGCGCGGTCGACCGACACGATATCGTCGGCGATCTCGGGAATGCGGCGGGCGGTGTAGAGGAGGATCGCCGAGAGGAGCCTCCAGGCGTAGCGCGCAGCGGCATCACCTCCCGAAATGACCGCCTTCAGCCGGGCCCCGGGCGTCTTCTCGCGGCCGGCGGCGTCGAGCGAATCGAAGCGGACGGGACGGGGCTGCCGGTACTCGAAGGTCTTCGTATCGAGGACGAGGAGGTCCTTCCCCACTTTCTTGTAGAAGCCGGCGCCGCTTTTTCTTCCGAGCCTCCCCTCCGCCACCATTCGATTCAGGAGCGGTGTCGGCGCGAAGATGTCGCGGCTCTCGTCGTTCGCGAGCAGCATGCGGGCGTTCTCCTGGACCAGCTTCGCCACGTCGATCCCGACGAGGTCGAGGAGGCTGAACGAGCCGGTCTTCGGCCGGGCCATGGGGCGCGCCGTGATGGCGTCGATCTCCTCGATGGTGAGGTTTTCCTCCTCCATGAGCCGCGCGCCGATCGCCATGGCAAAGACGCCGATGCGGTTGGCGATGAAGTTCGGCGTGTCCTTGCAGCGCACGACCCCTTTCCCGAGGCGCAGCGAGGAGAAGGTCTCGATGGCGTGGAGGACATCGGGCAGCGTCTCCGGACCCGGGACAACCTCGAGCAGGTACATCCAGCGCGGCGGATTGAAGAAGTGCGTGATCAGGAAATGCTGCTGGAAACCGCGGTCCATCCCCTCCGTGAGGATCTTGAGGGAGATCCCCGAGGTGTTCGAGGAGACGATCGCTTCGGGCTTTCGGTACGGGGCGATACGACGGAAGAGGTCCCGCTTCGTCTCCGGCCTCTCGACGATCGCCTCGACGATCCAGTCGCACTCGCGCAGCCTCTCCAGGTCGTCCTCGATGTTTCCAGGCACGACCAGCGGCCGGTCGGCGAGATCGAGGAAGGCGCCTCCCTTTTCGGCGCGCTGGAGGGCCTCGATCGCCAGCTTCGAGCGCTCCGCCGGCTTTCCGGCGGCTGCCCCCGGGAGCACCGGCCCAGACGGCACTGCCCCCGGCGGTACGATGTCGAGAAGGTGGCAACGGACGCCCGCGCCGGCGAGGTGCGTCGCGATCCCGGTACCCATGGTCCCCGCCCCGATGACCGCAGCCGTGCGGATCGGCCCCATCGTTCTCTCAACCTCCAATCTGTGACCAACCCGAACGCCGCCTTCCTTCGGGAGAGGCCCGCGTCCGGGACCATCTTTTATCGGATGCGCGCGGGATTATAACAAGGCCCTGCGTTCCTGCTCGGGCTTTCCATAGGTTCTCCCCTTCCAGGCTGGACCTCGGCCGATCGCGTGGTTCCAGGCGGATGTGAGCGTCATGAGGAGATAGAAGAAGGACGCCACAGGGAGGAGAAGCGCGTACCCGCGGGGCACGCCGTGGTGGCGGGCCGACGGCATGGCCATCGCCGCCGGGATCGTCCACCCCGCCGCCGCCGCGGCCGCGGAAAGGAGATCGCCCTTGAAGAGCGCCCAAGCCGACAGCAAGGGAGGCCCGACGAGGAAGAGAACGATGGCTGCCGCGGTGAGCCCAAGGAGATCCCAGCGGCAGCGGAGCTGGATGAACGCCGTGCGCGCCACCATGCGCCAGATCTCCGAAAGCCCCGGGTAACCGCGGACCGAGGCGATCTCTGGGTCGAAGCCGAGCCACCCCCGCCCGCCCGAGCGCCTCACGGCGCGCGCAAGGGCCACATCATCGATGACCTCGCCCGCGATGGCGGCGATGCCGCCCGCCGCGCGCAACGCCTCGGCCCGGAGGAGCACGCACCCGCCGGCCGCCGCCGCGACGCGCGAGCGGGGCGACGATGCGAGCCGGAACGGGTAGAGGAGGTGGAAGAAAAAGACGAACGGCGGGATCAAGAGGCGCGCCCAGAAGCCCTCCGAGTTGAGTCGGGCCATCACCGAGACGAGGTCCTTCCCGCCCCGGGTGGCCTCTTCTAGGAGCCCGCGGACGGAATCGGGCGGATGCCGGATGTCGGCGTCGGTGAAGAGGACCCACGGGGGACACCCCGCCGTGATGAGACCTCCGCCGAACCCGGCCGCATCGAGCCCCACCCGCAGCGCATTGACCTTTCCGGTCCAGCCGGGCGGAGGCGGCGAGCCCTCCACCACCGCGAGGCGGTCTCGGCGACCGGACCTTGCCGCAAGCTCCCGCGCCACCGAACCCGTGCCGTCGCTCGATCGGTCGTTGACGAGGACCACGCGAAAGCGCGGAAGATCCTGGGCGAGGAGAGCGGGAAGTGTCTCTGGCAGCACATCTGCCTCGTCCCGCGCCGGGACGATCGCGACGACCTCCAGAACGGAGTCGGATGGACCGAGCGGGGGACGGCGGAGAAACTGCTCGGCCGGCCACGCTCGGCGCCGGTCGAGGAGGACGATCACCCAGGCCGCGCAGACTATCCAGGCCAGGACGGCGGTCAAAGCTCTATCGACTCTTTTCCGCGGCTTCCCTTCGGCGCAGGCGGTGGAGGTTGGCCGCGAGGAGCCCGGCGAAGAGGAGCGAGACTGTCCCGATCGCCGCCGCGAGGTACTTGCGCCGATCGAAGGCGTCGAGCCGCTCCTCCATGGCTTTCCGGGCCCGCTCGAGGGCCTCGAGGGCGGGCGTCCGTGCCTTCTCGACCTCTTGGGCATCGAAGGAGTGCGTCAGAACGCGCAGCTCGCGCCTCGCCTCCCTTGCGGCGCTGAGATCGAGGTCGAACTCCGAGAGGAGCGCCTCCTTCTCCTCGAGGGCCGCCCGGAGGGTTTCGATCGACTTCCAGACCGTCTCCCACTCGCCTTCGAACGTTCCGGCCGCCTTCCGCACCGCGGCGAAGCGCTCCGCGCGCGGATCGGCTCCCTCATAGCCTTTCTCGAACGTCGCGAGGCCGGCGGGGAGGACCCGGTGGTTCGAGTGGCAGGCGCTACAGTACTTCGCGGGCTGAACGGCCGTGTGGTCCTTCGAGAAAGCCGCCGCGACGTCGCCGTGGCAGCGGGAGCAGATCTCGACGATCTCCATCTCCTCGGGTGCGCTCACCTTGACCTGCCCGCGGCGCCCTTCGCGCGTCAGTATGCCCTTGTGGGCCTCGTCCGCGTCCTTGGCAGCCGCATTCCCCCCGTGGCAATTGACGCAGGCGGAGGCGACGCTCGACGACCCCTGCGCCGCGGCGCGGGAGTGGACTCCATGGCTCCAGTCCTCAAATTGCCTCTCGTGCTTGTGGCAGGCGCCGCATTCGCCGGCGGCAAGCAGTGCGGCGGCTCTCGCGGCTGACGTCACCGACTGCAAGGCAGGCGACTGAACGGTCTCCGCCTTCTCCGCTGGCCGAGGAGGCTCGGGGGGGGTCGCGGGCTCCTCGACACGAGCGGGATAGCCTTTCCCGCTGAACTGGTAATTCGTGCCGAGGATCTCCACCGTACGCCCGGAGAAATGACCGAGAAAGCCGAGGCCGATAACGGCAACGAACGATATCGTCCCCACGAGGAGAAACAGCGGCCGGCGCAAGATGCTCCGGTTGTTGCCCCGGTCGAGGAAGGGCAAGAGGACGAGCGCCGTGACGGCGGTGTTGACGACGATGAGCCCGAGAAGCTCGGCCTTGATTCCTAGGCTCGCGATGACCGGGATCGAGCGCACCAGCTCCTGGTCGAAGTACTTCAGGAACTGGTAGACGGGGAGGAAGTACCACTCGGGCTTGATGCCGACAGGGGTCTCATCGCCCGCCGGAGGCCCCAGCTCCCAGGGCCAGAACGCCGCGGCGAGGACGAGGAGAGCGAACGAGATGTTGATCGCGATGAGGTCGCGGTAGACCTGGCGAGGGAAGAAAGGCTCCCACCCCCCCGAACGCTCAAGTGCATCGAGGTAGCCGAGCGACATCGTCTCCTGGCGGAGCGACACGTGAGGCGCGATGCCGTGCTTCTGTACGAGCGCCAGGTGAAGGACGAGGAGGCCGATGAGCAGTGCCGGGCAGACAAAGACGTGGATGGCGAAGAACCGGCCGAGGGTCTGTCCCGATACCTCCTTCCCTCCGCACAGGAGGGTCGCCAGGAAATCGCCGACCAGCGGCGTTTCCTTGATCGAGTCGGTGCCGACGGCCGTGGCCCAGCGCGCGAGCTGGTTCCACGGAAGGAGATAGCCCGAGAAGCAAAACACGAGGGCCACGAAGAGAAGCAACACGCCGGCGATCCACGTCGCCTCGCGCGGCTTCTTGTAGCCGCCGTACCAGAGCACCTTGAGCATGTGTAGGACGAGCGCCGCGATGACGAACGATGCGCCCCAGGAGTGCATCTGCCGGACGAGCCAGCCGAGCGCGACCTGATTCTCGATCTTCTGGATCGACCTGTAGGCGACCGAGGCCTCCGGAGCGTAGTGGCTGAGGAGCAGGAAGCCCGTGAGGAACTGCAGCGTGAAAAGGAACAGCGCGACGCTCCCCAGCGTGTAAGCCCAGGAGAGCCCCCGCGGAACGGGCTTCGTGGCGAGCTTACCGAGCCCGCGCGCGAGGCTCACGAGGCCCGTACGGTCCTCGAGCCAGTTGGCCGTTCCCGATACGACTGAATTGAGGAGGCCCATGTCAGGCGGACTCCTCCTCGTCGAGGAGGACGAATCGCCCCTCGGGCGTGATCGTGAACTTCTGCTTGCGAAGCGGCTGCTCCGGCGGGCCGGCGAGCCGCTCGCCGCTGGAGGCGAAGAGCCCCATGTGGCACGGGCAGAGGAACTGTTTCTTCGCCGGCTGCCAGTTCACCCGGCAGGCGAGGTGCGTGCACGTGGCATCGAACGCGCGGAACTCGGCGCCATCGTGGAGGGCGATCACCAGGCGGCCGTTGAAGTCCTTGCGCACGACCTTCCCCGCCTCGATCTCCGCGGCCGCCCCGGCGTCGAGCTTCGGGAGCCGGCGCGACGGCAAAGGGATCATGTAGCGGATGATGGCGGTCAAGATCCCCAGGCCGTAGACAATCGGCATGGTGGCCAGCGTCCAGTGCTGGAAACGGCGCCGCGAAACGCCGGGCTCGTCTGGGGTCCGGGGCTCTTCCAAGTCTCGATTGCCTCGCCTGAACGTTCGGGAATGGGCGACAGGGGCTCAATGATTACCAGATCGCGGAGATGATCACAACCGGGTCATCCGGCCGTCACTTGTCCTTGGGATGGGTCATTGGTTCGGGTGCGAGGCTCGCGGGAGGACCGTCGAGGGCCATGAGCCGGCCCCGCTTCGCCACGGGAGGCGCCAGCGTGCGTTCCTCGTGGCATCCGATGCACGAGCGATGCTCGCCAGGGGCGAAGGAAATGGGGTTCTGCATGGCCGACAGCTCCCGTCCGTTCTCGTCGAGGACCGCGAAGCGGAGCGCAACCCGCGACGGCACCCGGAAGTGGGCGGAGCCGTCGGCGTGGACGGGGGCCCAGCCCAGAGTCTTGAACTGCACATCCCCATAGGGATCTTCCCCGGTGCTGTCCGGCACGGAAACGACTCGAACCCAGCGGGCGGCGGCCTGCACCTTCTCGGGCAGGCCGCGGCGGACATCCGCGACGACGAGGGTCGCCATCCGCGACGCCGGGTCGCTCCCGAACGGGCGGACGGGGGAAAGGGCGGGCGGGCGGGCTCGAGGAAGCAACGGAACGGGGCCCGAGAACGAATGCTCGACGCTCGCACCGAGCCGCTCGCAGTTCCCTCCGCTGTCAACTAGGTAGAGGGCAGCCGCCGCCCCCTGCAGGTGAGCCGAGACGAGAATCGCATCGCTCCCGACGGAGACCGCTTCAAGCGGATCCCACGGCCCGAGGGCCGGCCCGTACCTGAATTCCGGCGCACCGGCCGCCAGATCGACGACGCCAAGACCGTCGGGCGGGGGATCGTGGATCATCCGTCCCAGCTCGTTGCGAAGGATGCACGCAAGGCGAGTCGTTCCGTAGATCGGCTGCGGCTCGACGATCGATATGCCGTCATACCGACCGAGAAGACCCGCGAGATGGCTCCCGTCGGGGTTCATCACCCAGATTGCGCTCCGCGCGAGGCCGTAAACGGGCGCCTTCACCCATCGCTGGAATGCCACCCGCCCATCGGAAAGAAGGACGGGCGCGGCGTCGCCGTGAGGGTGGAAGCTGATCCGGCGCAGCTCCGAGCCATCCTCGCGCACGGCGTGGAGGCACGATGCATCCAGGGTGAGGCGGCTCTCCGTCTTGGCCCGATTGGAGACGAAGACGATGACCCCCGACGATGTCCAGCACGGCTGGACATCCCGCGATCCGTCGAGGGGAGTCAAGACCCGTGGCGATCCCCCGGAGAGGCTCACGATCTGGAGATGCGTGCCCTCAGCTCCCTTGTCGAGTGCGAATACCACTTCATCGCCCGCGGGCGAGAGGCACGGATCGCGCGCCAAGGCTCCTTGGGGCAACAGGATGATATCCCGTTCCTCCCCGCTCCAGAGGGAGACGACGCAAAGGCGCCCCGCGGGAACGCCGGGGGGACCCTTGACGAGCAAAACGCGGTCGAACTCCGCGGGAAGCCTCGCGAAGAAAGCCCGCCGACGCTCCAGCCGCTCGCGCAGCCGCGCCTCCTCGGGCTCGATCGAATCTCTCTTTGCTCCGGACAGCGAGGCCGGAGGAGCCCAGCGAGTCCCTTTCTCTGCCCGCGCCATCTGAAAGACCGGGCTGAGCCGCACTTGGGGCGGATTCCCCCGCGCCGATGAGATCCATGGGATCCTCAACGGGTCCGGGCCATCAGGCCAGAGGGGCTTCCCGCGCGGGAGGCTCAACTCGAAGCTCGGCTTCTCCGGGCTTCCACGGGCCGCGAACCGCGTCCCGGCATCTTCGGAAGATGGCGATCCTCTCGACCCAAAGAAAGTTGCAGACGCACCCGTCGCCGCGAACTTCAAGGCGACGGACCCACCCGATGAGAGAGGGATGAGGAGGACCTCGGATTCTTCGCCGCGAACCGTTCGCCTTCCGCCGACGAACAGGCCGCGCTCCGTCCAGGCGAAATGAAACGTCCAGCCGGGTGCGAACCGAAAGGGAGCGCCCTCCGGATCCTCCCAGAGGACCGTCGTCGCTTCCTTCCAGAAGGCGTCGTCGATCGCGCCATCGATCGCCGGCTCGCCGGAGAGAACCGGGACGCCGATGAGGAGCACCAGTCCGCTCCTTTCGCTATGGTCCTTCTCGAGTGCCATCTCGGCCCGCACGATGGCCGCCGCGCGCTCGGGGGCCTCCAGCGACGAGGCCGGGGCCGCGGAGAGCGCCGCGAGCAGAAGGAGGACCATCGGGCAGCTCATTGCTCCTTCTTCTCTTTCTCCTTCGCGTTTTTCTTCTTGGCGGGCGCCTTCGGCTTCGGAAAGACCGTCTGCTCGATCCCCGCGACACTGCCCCCGAGGTACATCACGGCGCCGGTCGGATCGAAAACCGCGTAGTGCGGTGTACGGGGAATCCCGAAACCCCTCGCCAGAGGGCCGGCGAACCCCATGCCGTCGTGGTGCTGCGGCCAGAGGGTCTTCCATTCCTTCACGGCCGCTTCGAACGGCTCGCGGGCTGCGTCGAGGTTCACTCCGAGGATTTCGACCTTCTTCTTTTTCGCCTTCTCGATGCGCGCGGCGAGGGGGGGAAGGTCCGCCGGCTGCCGCTTCTCTCCAGGGCCTTCGCTGCTCCAGAAGTGAAGGATCACGTAGCCGTCGTTCTTCTCCTTCGCCGACCAGCGCCGGACCGGCTGGCCCGGAAGCGAGAACTCTCCCGCAGCGTCGGGCGCGGTTTTCGTCCTCAGGATCTCGAAGTACGGCCGGTACCGCGCCACGAGCGGGATCCACGGCGATGTGGGATCGAGATCCGCCACGAGACGCCAGGAGCGCTCGGCGAGAGTGTACCGCTCGTGCAGAAAGTACATGAGGCCGATCTCGAACGCCGCGCGCCCCTTTAAGGCCGGCTCCGGCCCGTCGAACCGGACGGCTTCGCGCAGCTTCCGGGCCTGCAGCTCCTCCCCCACCGCGTCGAGAGCATCCGCAGCCACGAGGCGGGCGATCGCCCCCTCGGTCGTGCCGGGATGCGCATCGGCGGCTGAAAGGAGCCGGCCGGCGATCTCCCTCGCCCGAATGCCCGCACGGAGGCTGTCGGGGTAGTCCGTTCGCAGGCTCTCGATGAGCGTCTCCAGCCCCAAGGCCGGTGGCGGTGGCGGCGCATCATTTCCCCCTTCTTGGCCGAACAAAGCCGCTCCGAGCCCCACCAGAACCAGGAAGGCCATCCGCACGGCAGGCGAACGGACCCGAACGGTTTCCCCACTTGACACATCAACCAGTTTGGCTAACATAATGCGTACTCTATCAGAAATTCCCTTCCGGAACGAACTAGCGAGCCTTGGCGGGCTCCGGTTCGTGCATTCCGTCGATCCATGAATGATTCCGTCGAAGGGACTTGGAGATCAACAACAAACAGTTGTTGATCGCTTGCATGTTGATTGAGCCGAGGTTGTCCACCACCACGTAAAACCGGTCGATACTCCACCAACCACCAATCGTCCGGTTTCCTCGGCTTTTATTCTTCTCCTTCTTTTCCCCCCCTCTCGCGGCGCCAGCCGAGTGGATCGCGCAGGTATCGCTCGTGGCAGCGCGGGCAGAGATCGAACTGGAACTTCTTGTAGACCTGGTCCTCGAGCCTGCGTGGATCCTCCTGCGCCATCCGTTCGAGTAGACCCGCCATCTCTCCCGAGGAATCCCGGGCGAGGTCGTTGCGGGTGAGCTCGAGGGGGTCGTACGCCGCGTAAACTTCGATCTTTACGAGGTACCTCACATCGGAGCCGAGGAGAAGCCCCTCCCCGCAGCCGTCGCAACTGATGCCGTCCATCCCCGAACTCTCTTCCCCTACTCCGCCGCCTCGGTGATCGCGTCGAGATGCTCGGCGAGATCAAGGACGACCTTTCCGGTCGGCGTTTCAAGGAGAAAGGGCTGGTCTTTGAAATCGGGGGCTTCGCATCGGGACCAGTAGCCCTCGCCGATCTCGCCGTGGGCCGCCGTCGCGCCGATGAAGATCCGGCGAAAGCGCGGCTGCCGTTCCCGGCCGAAATCCGTGAACTCGACGCGAATCCGGAACCGGTCGCCGGCGATCTCGCGCGCGGAAAGGTCGGTTTCGGCCGGCATCCATTCCGCAAGCCGGAAGTCCTCTCGGCTGAACGCCCGCAGGCACACCCGCACCTTGAGCTCGTCGAGCGAGCGCCCTTCCTTCAGACGAAACCGGCCCCCTTCGTCGAGACGCCATGAGTCGCCCGGGCGAATGATCGTGTAGCTGCGCTCCCCTTCGGCTCCGCGAACCGTCAATTCCAGCTCCAGGAGCGCGGACGGATCGAAGTCGGAGATCCTCCGGTTGCGGAACCGCAGCCCCCCCGATCCGAACTCCTGCGATGGGATCCGCGTGAGGACCTCGAACCGGAACGCGGTTTCGCCGGCGACGATGGCGGTGTGAAGCTCCTCATCGTCGCCCTCCTTTCGCCACAAGGAGAGACTTCGTTCAGCCGTGCCTTCGAGCTTGAGATCGACCCGCAGGACTTCTATTCCCTCCGGAGGCGGAACCGTCCCTTCCGTAGGAAGCGAAACGTAGCGCTTGATCTGGAGGTACCTCAAGCGATCGCAGAGGTTCTGGATCCGTTCGGTGTCGCCTTCCCACCGCGTCCCGTTCGGAAGCTCGACGGTCCACGCAGGCGGCTCGGCGGGCTTCGCGGCGGGCTGCTGGGCGTTCCTGGCGCCGGCCTGCGAGGCCGCCGGCGAACCCACAGGCCCGCCGGCGCGGCGGAGCGTAAAGTTTCTAGAGGGATCCGCGCCGGGCCGCGTCGCCGAGACCTGGACGATTCCCTCGGCGCCGACCTGAAGGACGTAGCGTGAGAAGAGCTCCTCGGCCGCCGTTTCAAGCGACTCCGCCTCCTTGGCGGCGGCGGTCATGACGAACGGTTGCCCCGCCCACTTCACGTAGACCCGCGGCGTTCGTTTCTCCACCCCCTCTTCTACAGGCGCGCCTACCTCCAGAGCGGTCTTCCTCCCTCGCCGGTCCGTGATGGAGATCGTCGTGCGGGGCCGGTCGAGGCCGAAGGGCGCTAGGTCCCCCGGTTCATCTCGGACGAAGGAGTCCGCCACCCACGAGTTGAGGTCGTCGAGCGCGCGGGCGATCAATTCGCGGTCTCCCAGCGCCGGCTGAGGGATTTCGAATCGCCAGTCGTCGGTTCCCTCGACTCGCTTCACCGCCTTGGCGTGGCGAGGATCGCCGGAGACTTCGAGCCGCACCACGCGGTCCTTCGAAACGGGAAAGAGGGCGCGGCTGCGAAGGTCGTCGAGACGGCTGCTGAGGCTCTTGTGAAAGTTCTTGGACGTCAAGAAAAGCCGTTTTCCGTCGAGCCTCACGTAGACGAGCTGGAAGTTGTGGTCGGGAAAATCTCGGCCGATCTCGACGCGGTGCTCCTCGCCCCGGCGAGTCCTGAATCGCACGGTCAACTCGGGCCCTTCCGCATCGAATCCCTGCCCGGTCTCGCCGGCGGGGACGTCGGCGATCTCCTGCAGCTCCTTGAGGCTCCAGGCGATCGACTCGACTCGCGGGTGTAAGGCCGCCACGGAGGGATGATCGATCCACCAGGAACTCTCCCCTTCCTCCGCCGCCCGCTTGCGCAAGAGGATCGGCCGCTCGACTGCCCGTTCGACCGGCTGCTTGACGGGGCGATCCGCCGGCCCCTCTCTCGGCGTATGGATGGCGCCGCGAGGGATCAACTCGATCTCCTCGATGTCCGCCATCTCGAGTCGTGGGAAGGTGGCGCCCACCGGACGCTCCCACTCCGTGGGGTCGCGCTCGAAGATTGTGGCGTAGACGGTGAGGAGCACCGCCAGTCCCGCCAGCGCCGCGAGGGTGCGCGTGCCCATCAGGACCTCCTCAAAAAGTAAACGAACGCGCCGAAGGAAAGGACGATGCCGGGGAAAATCGCGAGGGGCGCCCAGAAAAGAAACCGCTCGATCTCGGGGCCGCCTTTCAGCTTCCTCTCGGTCCAGGCGGAGCCGCCCTGGAGGAGCGCTTCCTCGCGTCCTACGAGCCAGTTCATCGCGTTGAGGATGAAGTCGCGATGGGAATAGTCGTGGATCCGGAAATTCATCCAGGGAGTGGCGTCGCCCAGGATCACCATCCGCGTGTCGACGTGCCGGTAGTCGGGAGGCGGCCGCACGGGCATCTCCCGCCAGACCGCGGCGGCAAGAACGAATCGGCCGACGTCGTCGGTCTCGTCCTGGCGGCCATCGCGGTTGCGGTCGAGCATGCAGGGCTGCCGCGGATCCTCCCCCGCGCGGAGGAGGTGATCGAACCTCGGTTCCTTCTTGTCGCCGGAGCCGAGGGCCCGAGCCGAGGAGAAGAGCATGCCGAACAACTCTCGACGGAAGCTCTCCGTAGCCTTGTGGGCGGCGTTGAAGTCGGTCGCCGCGATGGTGGGCCGCCACTCGAACCTGGGTCCGATCGCCCGCCGCTGCCGGATCATTCCCGAGTAGACGCGGACATTCCACGAATCCAGAAGCGCCTCGAGGCCGGTCTCCTCCCGGCCGAGGGCCACAAGCAGGCGCCCGCCCGCTCGGAGGAAGTCGTTCACCTTCGCTTGGTCCTCGATGGCGAAGGGGGCCGAAGGCGACGCGATGAGTAGGACATCGCAGTTGGCGGGAACCCTCGGCTCGCCCGAGAGCCCCAAGGGGTTGACCTCGAAGCCGTTCGCCTCCAGCTCGCGACGCAGGCTGCCCAAGCCGAACTGCGTATCATCCTTCGCGCCGGCCTCGCCATGGCCCTCGACCGCATAGATCCTCTTCTTCTCCCGTAGGATGATCCGATTCAGCACCCCGGTGAGCGCGGCCTCCGCTTTGAACTTTCGGACCTGGGCGGGCATTCGGTCGTGGCGGCTGAGCGGCTGGTCGTAAACCGCCAGGTCGTCGGGTCCCAAGCTCAGGCGGAACTTTCCGCCGTCCGCCAGGAAGATGAACCGGTTCACCTGGAGCGGGCCGAGATCGTACTGCTCGCAGAGGGCTTTCCACCGCGAGCCGTCCTCCGGATTCCCTCCGAGGTCGAGCTGCGGTTCCAGCTTCAGCCACGAATTGCGGGCCAGGTACTCGTTCAGGAGCTCGCGCGAGCGGGAGAGGATCTGCGCGTGGATCGCGGCGAGCGGGTTGTCCTTCTGGTAAAGGAAGGGAAAAATGACCTTCACCTCCTCTTTGAGGCTCCGGAGGCGCTGGAGCGTGTCGGCCGACAGCGAGTGCACCTTCTCGGCGGTGAAATCGACCCGGTACGGATGGCGGAACGCGATGAGGACAGCCACCATGACGCACCAGCCGGTCAAGAAGAGGCCGAGCCCCAAACGCAGGGCGGTCCCGATGCGCGACCGCCTCCCGGCGGAAACCGCCGCGCGCTTCTCGGCCGACCGACTCGCGTCGTTCAACGCCATTTGCGCGCCTCGAGCACTTTCACGGTGAAGAACAAGAACACCGACGCCCCGATCAGGTACAGTGCGATAAAGCGGAGGTCGACGACGCCGCGGTCGAATTCGTTTCCGAAGTGACCCAGGATGCCGACGAAGTCGAAAAAACGATCGGCCTGAGAGTCATCCGGAAAGAGGCGGCGGACCATGTCCGCGACCAGGAGGAGAAAACTCCCGACGAGGGAGACGATGACCGCGACGATCTGGTTCCGCGTGAGTGCCGATGCAAGGAGCCCCAGGGAGAGCATCAAGGCTCCGAGGGCCGCCGTCGCGACGTAGACCGCGATCACAGGCCCCCAGTCGGGGTTCCCGAGGACCTCCAGGATCACTAAGTGAAGGAGCAGCGTGAGCCAGATGAGGAGGTAGAAGGCCTCCGCCGCCAGGAACTTGCCTGCGACGACCTGAAACTCGGTCACCGGGGCCGTCATGAGGCTCTCGAGCGTGCCTGTGCGTTTCTCTTCGGCGAAGAGGCGCATCGTGATAACCGGGGCGAGGAGCAGGGTCCAGAACGGAACCCAGTTGAAGAGGGCGCGGATGACGAAATCAATCTGCTGGGGAGATTCCTGGAAGAAGTTCGCATTGAAATAGAACACCCACCCGTTCGCCAAGAGGAACAGGCTGATGACCACGTAGGCGATCGGCGAAAGGAAGAAGGAGGCCATCTCCCTGCCGAAGATCGCGGTCGTGTTCCGGAGGCAGGTCCTCACGCGCGCGGCTCCTTCCCCTGGTGGCCTTCTGCCGCACTGTGCTCTCTTTCGACAATGGGCCGATTGTCGACAGCGGGCCGCTCTCCGACGATGTCGATGAACGCCTCCTCGAGGGTGACCGGAAGGCGGGTCAGCTCCCGCAGGCTCCATCCGCGGTCTCGGACAAGATGAAAAACCGCCTCTCGGAGGTCCTGGTCGCCTTGGGGACGCAGGATGAACGCGTGAAACGGCCCATTGCCGCGTTCCAGGCGGACCTCCACCACCCCCGGCAGCTTCTCGAGGGCCGCGAGCAGTTGCGGGGGCGACACCTCGGCCTTCGAGCCGCCCGAAATCTCCGCGCGGATCCTGTCGAGCGACCCCACGCGCTTGCGCAAGTTTTGAGTCGTGTCGTGGGCCGCGATCCGCCCTCTACGGATGATGATGATGCGGGCGGCCACTTGCTCGACCTCGCTGAGGACGTGGGTCGAGAGGAGGATCGTTCGATCTCCCCCGAGGCCTCTCAACAGCGAGCGGAACTGGCGCACCTGTTCCGGATCGAGCCCTACCGTCGGCTCATCGAGGATGAGGACGCGCGGGTTGCCGAGCAGCGCATCGGCGAGGCCTACCCTCTGGCGGTACCCCTTCGAAAGCGTGCCGGTGATCTGGCGGTTGACGTCCTCGACTCCGGCGCTCGCGAGCGCGCGGGCGATCGCGGCCTTCCGCTCGGCGCGGGGGACGCCTTTGATGCGGGCACGGAAGCGCAGGTACTCGCGCACTCGCATCTCCGGGTAGATCGGCACCCCTTCGGGGAGGTAGCCAATGATCCGCCGCACCCCGAGCGAATCCGTCCGCGCATCGATGCCGGCGATCGTGACCTCCCCCTCGTCGGGGGGCAGAAAGCCGGTCAGGATGCGGATCGTAGTCGTCTTGCCGGCTCCGTTGGGCCCCAGAAAGCCGACGATGGCGCCTTCGGGGACGTCGAAGGAGACCCTGTCGAGGGCGCGAACCGGGCCGAAATGCTTGGTGAGCTGGGAGACGTGAATCACGGGCGGATAGCCTCGGTCAGCGCGCTGCCGGGCGTGTACGGTCCTTCCATGGTGGACTTGAGGAGGTTTCCACTATCCCTGACGGGGCTCGGGGCGCTCGCGCTGCGTCTTCTCCGGTTTCTCAGCCGTAGTTCTCTCCGGACTGCACTGATCCGTACGCCCGATCCGTACGAGCGATCAGTACGAGCGGCGCTGGCGCGAGGAAGGGATATTCTCGGCCTCCCGGTACTTGGTGACGGTCCGCCGCGAAAGCGTGATGTCCGATTCCTTGAGCTTGTTGACGATGTCGACATCGCTGAGGGGGCTCGCCTTGTCCTCCTTGTCGACAAGGTCCTTGATCCGCTGGATGACGCTTCCCCTCGCCTCCATGCTGCCATCGCTCTTCACGGCCCCCCCCGTGAAAAAGAACTTCAGATCGAAGATTCCCCGCGGCGTCTGGATGTACTTCCCGCTGATCGCCCGACTGATCGTCGAAACATGTACGCCGACGCGCTCTGCGACTTCGATCATCTTGAGCGGCTTCAGGTGCGAGATCCCGTGGTCGAGGAAGCCCTTCTGGATCTCCACGATCTCCTGCGCCGTCCGCAAGAGGGTCGACTGCCTCTGGCGAATCGCCGCGATCAGCCATTCCGCGCTCTCGAGCTTCTTCTTGACGAACTTCTTCAGCTCCGCGTCCTTGCCCGCATGGCGGTAGAGGTCGCGGTAGTAACTGCTGACTTGGAGCCGCGGCTGGTGCTCGGACTCGACCCTGACCTCGTATTTCCCGTCGACTTCCTGGACCACCACATCGGGCTTGATGAAGTTCGGGGACTCTCCCCCAAACAGTTTTCCCGGGAGGGGATTGAGCGAGGCGATCAGATCCGCTGCGGCCTTGACCTCTTCGACCGTCATTCCGAGCGCCTTGGCGATCTTCGGAAGCCGGTTGGCGCCGAGATCCTCGAGGAAGTGCTCGATGATCTGCGTCTCGACTCCGTATTCCTGGCCGTCCCGCTTGAGCTGCAGCAGGAGACACTCTTTCAGGTCCCGTCCGCCGACGCCCGGCGGGTCGAGGCTCTGCACGATTTCCAGGGCCTTCTGGAGCCGATCTCGCGTCGGCGGGGAGCGTAGAGCGAGCGGCGCCTCCTCCGAGCTGCCCGGAAGATGCGCCGGCCCGGGAGGAGCGGCCGACTCCTGCTTCTCGACGGCAGCCGCGTCGCCGGCGGCCACAGCATCCGGCGGCGCTGCGGGTGCGGCAGAAGCAGCGAGGAGCGACTGCAAGATCTCCTCGATGGGATACATCAGGTAGCCCCGATCGTCGATGTTGTAGATGATCGCCGAGCACAGCTCGATCATGTCGCCCGGGTCTTCGCCCAGGAGGTCCGGCGAGAGGAGGTGGACTTGCTGCTCCAGGTACTCTTGGAACGACATGGGCCGTCCCGCGGTGTTCTGAAGCGCTTCGAGCTTCTCATCCCCATCCCCTTCGAACGGAAGGGACCGAGGGCCCGACGTGAAGTCGTATTCCTCTCTGGCAAGCTGGTCCCACTGCTCGACTTTCTGGTCGAATGCGTCGGGTGCGGCCGCGCGTTCGACGGCGGCGGTTGGGGAGGCCTCTCCACCCACCCATTCCTCGCCCCCCTTCGCCTCTCCCTCCGGCGTCTCTCCCTCTGCAGAGACTTCCGCTCCCTCCGGCTTCCCTTCGCTCAGCTCGAGCGCGATATTCTCCTCGAGTTCCTGTTCGATGCGGTCCTCGAGGTCCATGGAGTTCAGGCAGAGGATCTCCATGGACATGTACATCTGTGGGGAGAGGGTCTGGATCTGCTTGATCGTCTGGGAGAGTCCGAGGTCCATCCTCATGACTGAGACCCTCCCATGAACGCAGCTAAGCCATTTCCATAGTGCATTTTAGAATCCGAGGCCAAAACCCTTGAGGCTTTGTGATTCTCTTACTCTTCAAGGAAAAATGCAACCCCCCAGAAATTGGGCCGCGGTTTGCTTGGGCTCACTCCCCTACAAACCTCGGCGGACGGCCAGCATTCGTCGTCGCACCCATCGCCGGAAGGGAACACCGACGCCAACCGCCAGGCAGACCGGCGGAAACAGGAATCCCCACTCGGCATAGAAGCTCCTGAATCTCACGGGGCGCAGGGAGAACGTGCGTTCTTCCTTTTGAAACTTGTTCGTCGCGTCCGCCATGCGCCCTGCGGGATCGATCACCCCCGAAGGGCCGACGTTGGTAGCCCGCGCGATCGAGATCCGCGACTCCACGGCGCGGAGCTTGAGCACTGAGACGTGTTGCCCGACGTGGGAGGTGTCCCCGTACCAGATGTCCTCCGTGACGTTGACGAGGAAGCTCGCCCCCTTGGCGTTCTTTCGGGCGTAGCCGTCGAGGACGCCTTCGTAGCAGATGAGGATCCGGAAATTGTTCGGCGATGGCCCGCCCGAGCGGTCCGGAAGGTTGAAGAGCAAGCAGTCGGTACCGGCAGTGATGGTCCCGACGTTGGGAATCTTCTCGCGGAACCACTTCGGCAAGTGCTCCAGGAGCGGAACGTACTCGCCGAAAAGGAGTCGGATATTCTTGTGATAGAAGCCTGCGGGGGGCCACTTGCCCGGCACGATATAGGCCGCCGTGTTGTAGTGGGCGCCGGCGCCGGGTTTCGCAGACCAGGTCCCCGCTACGAGCGGCGTCTTGAGGTTCTCGAAGCCGGTCGGGTTGACCCGGTCGATCTGCGGCCGTTTCACTCGGTCCTGGTCATCGAACAGATAGCCGACGGGATCGGCCCCTTCCGGCCAGAGAACGAGGTCGAGCCGCCCTTTGGACTCGAGCGCACGGGTCAGGGTTTCCATCTTGGTAAAAAGAGGCGTGTTGCCCGGCTGCTTCTCCTCCGGAGGCGTCACCGGCTGGACCACGCCGATTCTTAGCTCGGACGCGCCTTCGAGGGCGCGCTCAATCTGCCCGAGCCGCAAGGCACCGTAGAGGTTCACGGCCACCAGAACGCCCGCCGCGACGCCGCAGCTCCGGCGCGGGAATCGTGCGGTTCTCTGGATCCAGGAGAAAGCGTCCGCCAGGACGGCGTTGACGAGGAAGACGATGGCCGTGAGGCCGCTCGATCCGAGCATGTCGGCCGACTGAACGAGCCAGATGCGATCGTGGACGGCCCCGCCCACGTGCCAGGCGAAGATCCGGGGGTAGTAGTGCTCGATGCCCACCCAGAGCGGAAGGACCAAGAGGGCTCCAACCGGTTCGGTCCGCCTACCTGCTCTTTCCGCCGGCGTGCGCTGGCAGCCAAGGGCGAGCCCGAGGACCATCCACGGGATCGTTTCGTAGAGGACCCACGGCGTGAACATGGCCAGCCCCCCGACAAATCCGAGGCCGGACTGAGTCCTCATCGCGTGAAGGACCCAACTGAACCCCCACCCTTCGAGGATGACCCCCGCAACGAATCCCCCGATGAGCCCACGCCGCCAGCCGGCCCCCGTGACGGCCCACATAAAGGGCGCGAGCGTCACCCAGATGAGGAAATCCAGGTCGTAACGAGGGAAGGAGAGGACCATGAGGACGCCCGTCACGACGCAAGGGAGCAAGAATACGGGCAGTCGAGGAGTCGCAGGCGGCTGAGCGCCGGGCGATGCGGTGGAGGCGGAAGTCCCCATTTTCATGGAGCGTATTTAAATCGCAGTTGATCGAAGCGTCCACAGACTGCTCGGCGCGACCCCTTATTTGCGACCCTTGAGTTCCTTCCGGACCGCGGTTATGTAGACGCGTTCCGTGAACCTCGCCAAGGCGAACGAGCCCAGCCGCCATCGGCGCTCACCCGCCACCGCGGACTGGCGGGCCCATGCATCTGTTCAAGGGCGAGTCCCCGCAGATCGGGACTCGTGGGCTCCGCGGGCCCGCACTTTATCGGAACTGCGACCCGCATCCGCAACCGCATCAGGATTGGCAGCCGTCCCTGTCCCCGGTCTTCTCCACCCTTTCATCATTGCCGCGACCCTCCTCCTGACCACTTCCTCCTTCCTCGCCGCTGCGCAGGAGCCGCCTCCGGCCCCCCGCGTACCAGGGTCCCCTCCGTCCGCGCAGGGCGACGCCATCCGCCCACTCGGGCCGAGCCTCTTCCCCATCTACGATCACCACCTCCGAACGAGAGACGACACGGAGGTCAAGACCATCTTCTTTTTCCTCTACCAGTCCACTTTCCGCCGCGGGACGGCGGATCGGAGCCTCATGCTTTTGCCCTTCTTCTACTGGCAGCGGTTCGCCGTTCCGGAGGACCGCAGGCTCTACCTCTTCCCGTTCCTTTTTTTCCGACGAGCGGGCGAGGAAGAGTCCTACACCTACTCCGCCCCCGTTTTCTGGTCGCGGGACACGCCCGAGAAAGCTAGCCGCCTCCTCTTTCCGCTCTGGTGGAGGTCGCTCGACAAGAGGAGCGGACTCACACAGGACCGGGTCCTCTTCCCCTTCCTCAAGCTCACGCGCCAGGCCGCTTCCGAGAAAACGGAGGCCGAATCGCGCATTCGTTTCGGTCTCCGCTGGCTCCTTGAGCTGTTCGAGGTCCGCTCGGCGGCGACGGCGAGAGGCTTCACGATGTTCAATTTCTTTAACTGGAAGGAGGAGACCGCCGGCGGGCTCGCACCGATCCGCCACAACTGGATGCAGGCCGGCGACGGGACCGAAGAAGGAAAGACGGTGGTGTTTCCGGTCTTCTGGCGCGGCGCAACCCCCATCTCGCGCTACCTGATCGGCGGGCCGTTTTACGGATATTACTCCGGCGGAGATCGAGCCACTCAGTATTTCACCCCCCTGATCTGGCGGACGGAAGGAAAGGGAGGCCTCAAGAGCTTCTTTTTCTTTCCATTCTACGATCGCCAGACCAGCGACAATCCAAAGCTCTCGTATCTCGCCTCCTATCCATTCTTCTTCAAGCGGGAGGAGGAGGCGGCCCGAAGCTGGGGGCTCTTTCGATTCCTACCCATTCGCTCGCCCGGTTTCGATTTTTTCTCACTCTACTCGCGTACCTCGGAGACGACCCCGAACCGCACGACTCGGTGGTTCCTCGGCGGCGTGGGCCACAGCGCGGTCCAGGAGGATGGCGTCCGGGGGCGCCAATGGCTGTTGCCGCTCTACCTCGATGTCTTCAGCGAACGGCGGCGCTTCCGCACGCTATTTCCTTTCATCTGGAACTACCAGACTCGTTCGGGAACCGAGGCGACGTGGAGTTTCACCTACGGCGTGCCGACCTATCTCGGTTGGGGGGCGCCGCGCGATTCGTTCGCAATGGGCTTTCCGATCTACTGGGCAAGCCAGAGCGGCGCGAAGAGCTGGTCTTTCCTGTTCCCCCTGTTCCTGAGCCAGAAGGACTCCTCCACTTCAGCCTTTTATTCCCTTCCTTTCAGCCGTGTCTCCTTCTTTTCGCTCAAGGCGATCTCCCTCCTGGCGGGGGGCCTGACCCACCGCGGCCATTTCGATGCGAAGGGACAATCCGACGGCTGGTCGCTCGACCTCTTCTGGTGGCTCTGGGGACTCGAGAAAAGGTCCGACCAGGGACAGTTCCGCCTTCTCCCGCTATTCTGGAAATCGCGTCATGGGGAGGACCACTCGCTTTTCGTCGCGCCGCTTCTCTACCGCCAGTGGGGCCCCACGCACCGCCAGAATTACCTCTTTCCCGTCTATGGGAGGTTCCGCAGCTCCGACGGCAAGCTGAGGCGCGACTTCTACGCCGCAGGTCTCTTCGGACGAACGGAAGAGGACGACCCGGCCGGCGGGCTCTTGCGCTGGCGAAACGACTTCTTCTGGTCGCTCGCTTCGTTCCAGAAGAACGAGCGGCTCGCGCTGGCTCACCGCCGGATCCTGCCTTTGGGCTTCTGGCAGACCGAGAGCCGAGGCGAGGAGCGAGCGGTCCTCGGTCCCCTCCTCTATTCGCACCGGATCGATGTCGGGCGGACGACGCACCGCCTGAAGCTCTTGTTGGGAAACGTCTTCTTCTCCGAGACGCTGGAGGAGGAGGTCCCCCCGGCGGCGGCGCCGGTGCCATCCGCATCGACCGCCGCACAGGCGGCCGCTCCGGAGAAGCCCGGGGGGACGAGCACGCCGCCGCTTGCCCGCCGCGTCATCTCGAAGTCCAGGGGGATCCTATGGCCGCTCACCCGCTGGGGGTGGAACGCCCAGGGAGATCCGGCCGAGTGGGCCTTTCCGTTTTATTATCACTCCACGGCGCCGACCACGGAGACGCGGTCGTTCTTTCCGATCCTGTACACGCGGCGCGACAGCGCATCGTACCGCTCCCGCTACTTCCGCTACTTCTACCTTTTCGACTGGGAGAAATTCGAGGGCGGCTATCGCTTCTCGATAGGACAGCTCCTCGGCGACTGGCTGATCGACTCGCTCAAAGACGAAAAGAGATTTCGGTTCCTTTACCCGATCTTCCAGTTTCAGTTCAGTCCGGAGACCGTCAGCTTCCAGGTCACGCCGCTCCTGCAGGGCAGGCGACGGGAAGAGGGCGGCGAGCGAACTCGGAGCCTCTTCTTCTTCCCTTTCCTCTTCCGAGGCGCCAGCGAGATGAAAAACCCCGACGGCACATACACGAAGAACAGCCGCCACTTCTATCTCTTCCCGTTCTACGGAGTCAGCGAGAAGTCTCTCAAGACCGAGAGGGATTTCCTCATGCCGCTCTTCCACTTGCAGACGACGCCCGACGGCTTCGCCTTCCAGTTCCTGCCATCTTTCTATGTGCGGAGCGGCCCGGGGGAATCCAATTTCCGCGTCTGGCCGCTTCACTCAAACGAGTCGGGCGAGGGCGCCGGGGATTCTTGGATCGGCCGCTTTCTCTTCCTCTCGAAGCTGGCGAAGCGCCAGCAGAGCTTCAGCTACCGCCTCGATCCGTTCCTTGCTTGGTACCAGAGCTCTCCAGAGGAAACCCGCGCCGGCGCCCTCTTCGCCCTCATTAGGTACCTCCGGACGACGAAGGATGAGGGGACCGACGTCTCCTGGTGGGCGCTTCCGCTGGCGCGCGGCTACAGCCGGCCGAACGAATCCGGAAACTGGCTTTTCCCCCTTCACTTCGCCCGCGACTCGGGCGTTCAGCCGATCGATCACGCGCAGCCGGTGCGGTTTCTCTTCCTCGTGAACCGCCTCCGTGGGGCGGGCATCCGCCATTTCTCCATGCTCGGGAAGCTCTTCGAGTTCTCCCACTCTCCCGAGCGGCCCGAGTACCGAGAGTTTCGCGTGCTTCACGCTCTCGTCGTCAATCGGCGCACGGAGTCCTCCCGCGAATTGGCGTTGAACCCGATCTTCAACTACTCGCGCGACGACGCGGCCAAGAGGCTTCGCTGGTCCATGCTGTTCGAGCTGTATCGGTTCGAACGGGTGGAAGGGATCCCCCGCCACCGGCTCTTCTGGTTCTTCACCTTGTAGTCCCTCCGCTGGCGCGGCCGCGCGAGCGACGGACGAGAATCGCCCGGCGGAACGCTTCCAGTTCGGGCGCGCGCAGGACCCAAGCAGCGGTGAAGTAGATCGCCGCCCCGATCGCGATCGTCGCGAAGACTCCGATGCCCAGAGCGGTCTTTCCCCTCTCCAGGCCCGGCAGGATCCGCAGGAGCCCCCAGCAGGCGACCCCCATGACGAGCGCGGCCGCACCCGAGCGAACGAGCGAGCCGCCGAGGCCGCCCCAGTCGAGGAGGTCGCGCTGCTTTCTGCGAAACGCCCAGAGGAGCGAGAGAGACTGCACGAGGGCGGCGATCGAAGAGGCGAGGGCGATTCCGGAGTGCTCGAGCGGACCGAGGAGGAGCCACGCCGCCACGGCGTTGACCGCGAGGTTCACCGCTCCGATCTTGACCGGCGTCCAGGTGTCCTTGAGAGCGTAAAAAGCAGAGATCAGCACGCGGCCCAGCCCCACGAGGAGAACGCCCGGCATGTAGGCCTGGAACGCCTCGGCCGTAAGGCGCGCGGACTCCGCGTTGAAGGCCCCGCCCCGCAGGATCAGCGCGATGACCGGCTCTCGGAGTACCGAGAGGCCGACCGCGCTCGGGATCGTGATGAACGCCGTGAGCCGCATCACCTCCGAGAGCGTAGAGCGGAACCCATCCCGGTCGCCTTTCGACGCCCGCTCCGACAGAGTCGTCAAGCTCACCGTGGAGAGCCCGAAAACGAAGACGCCGAGCACGAACTCCATGAGGCGGCTGGCGTAGCCGAGCGCCGAAACGGGCCCTTCGCCGGGGATCCGCATGGCCAGGAGCGCCGAGACCATGACGTTGAGCTGGTATATCCCCGCTCCGAACGTTCCGGGCAGGAAGAGCCGCAGGACCTCCCGCACTCCCGCGTGATCGAACGGCCAGCGGAGGCGCGGCCGGATCCCCATCTTCCAGAGAGGAGGGACTAGGATCGCGATCTGCAGCGCCCCGCCCACAAGGACGCCGATCGTGAAGGAGTAGACGGCGCGCTCGCCCGGAAAGAAGCCGGAGAGAGCGTAGCCGGCGGCGATGTACGCGAGGTTGAAGAGGAGAGACGTCGATGTCGGGAGGACGAAGCCGCCCTTGGCGTTGAGGATCCCGCCCGCGACGGCCGAGAGCCCCACGAGGAAGAGGTAAGGAAACAGCCAGCGCGTCAGCTCGACGGTCAGGAGGAGCTTCCGCTCATCCCAGACGACGTCGAGGGCTTGGAGCGAGAGGAGCGCCTGGCCCGCCAGGGCCATTCCGATCAGCGTCGCAGCGACGAGGACGACCGACCAGAGCGTCAGGAACTTCTCGGCGAAGGTCCGGACTTCCTGCGCGTTTCCCTGGAGCAGACTTCGGGTGAACACGGGGACGAAGGCGCTCGAAATGGCTCCTTCGCCGACCAAGCGCCGCAGCACATTCGGGATGATGAGCGAGATCCGGAAGGCATCGGCGCTCAACGCGGTTCCGAGGAAGTGCGCGTGGACCGTCTCACGCGCCAGCCCGCTGATCCGGCTCAGCAGCGTGACGAAGCCGACGAGGGCGGCCGACCGGAGGAGCCCGCGGCGGGATCCGCCCTCGGGGCCGGCTTCCCCGGCGGTCATCGATGGGGGCGGAGGCATGCGCGGCGGTGATACTCGACGCGACAAGCAGCGACAAGCGGATTCCCCGCCGTCTTGAATCGCCGGTCTCCTTCAGTAAAATCTCAGCTTCCCCTGTAGGGCCTTGGTCATAGTTCCCTGTTCATTGTTCAAGGAGGTTTGGTTTGACCATCAAAGTCGCGATTCGTTCCGGTGAGTCCCCCGAGAGGTTTCTCCAGCGCTTCAAGCGCATCTGCTCGAAGGAAGGGATTCTGAAAGAGATCAAGAAGCGCTCCTACTTCGAGAAGCCATCCGACCGCCGCCGCCGCCGCGAGAAGGAGGCCAAGAAAATGCTGCGGAAGCGGATTCGGGGTCCGATGAGGGAGGGGACGAGAGGCGGCACGAGAACCGGAGCGAAGGGCGGCCCGAGAGGCGGGGCCCGGGGCGGGACTGGCCAGCAAGGCGGAGCGGGCTATCAAGGCGGCCGGTCAAGCGGACCCGGAGGCGGCCCGCCATCGTTCAGCCGATAGGGGGATTCAACCGAGCCGTTTCCCCACGACCGGTGCGATCGCCCGTATGGACTCCATGAGCTGGCGGAACTGGTCGGGATAGAGCGACTGAGGGCCGTCGGAGAGGGCCTTCTCCGGATCCGGGTGAACTTCAACGATCAGTCCATCGGCCCCCGCCGCGACCGCCGCGCGCGCGACGGGCACTACCTTGTCCCGGATGCCGACCGCGTGGCTCGGATCCACGACGATGGGCAGGTGGCTGAGCTTCTTGACGACCGGGATCGCCGAGATGTCGAGCGTGTTGCGTGTGTACCTCTCGAACGTGCGGATCCCCCTCTCACAGAGGATCACCTGGTAGTTCCCTCCGGCGAGGATGTACTCGGCCGACATGAGCCACTCCTCGATCGTCGCGGAGATCCCGCGCTTGAGAAGAACCGGCTTGCGCACTTCGCCGAGACGCTTGAGGAGACTGAAATTCTGCATGTTGCGTGCGCCGACCTGCAGGATGTCGGCGTGTTCGACGACGTCCTCGATCTGCGACCCCTCCATCACCTCCGTAACGACTCGCAGTTCGACCGCGTCCGCGGCCTCCCGCAACAGCTTGAGCCCCTCGACTCCAAGCCCCTGGAAGCTGTAAGGGGAGCTGCGAGGCTTGAACGCGCCGCCGCGCAGGACCCGGGCGCCCTGATCGGCCACGATGCGGGCCGTCTCGCGAATCTGCTCGCGGCTCTCGACGGCGCACGGGCCCGCCATGACGATCAAAGATTCGCCGCCGATCCCGGCGACTCCCAGATCGATGACCGTGTCTTCCTTGCGGAAGGTCCGGCTGACGAGCTTGAAGGGCTCGCCGATCCGCGTGACCGACTCGACCCCATCGAGGATCTCGATGCGCCTCAAGTCGAAGTCGCGGGTGTTGCCGATCGCCCCGAGGACCGTGCGCGCGACTCCGGAGGACCGGTGGACGCGGAAGCCGAACTCTTCGAGTTTCGCCGCCACCGACTGGATCTCCGCTTCGTTTGCCGTTTCTTTCATCGCGATGACCATGGTCACGCACCTCTCTGAATCTTCTGCCCAAGGGCCTCGAAGAGTCGCCGGATCTTGTTCGGGTCCTTCACGCCGGGCGATGCCTCGACGCCGCTCGAGACGTCGATCCCCTCCGGCTGCGCCTCGGCGATGGCCCCAGCGGCGTTTTCCGGGGTAAGCCCGCCCGCCAGGATGAAGGGCCGGCGCCGGCTTACTTCTCGCGCGACTTTCCAGTCGAACGGACGCCCGGTGCCGCCGGGCACGCCGGCGCGGTAGGCGTCGAGCAGGATGCGCTGGTTCGAGTAGGCGTCGATTCGGGAGGGGTCGAAGTCCTCCCCCACTCGGAACGCCTTCATCACCATCTCTGCTTCCACCTTCGCGGCGTACTCGGGGCTCTCGTCCCCGTGGAGCTGCGCCCCCCGCAGGCGGGCGAGCCTCACGGTTTCGTTCAGCTCCGCCAGGGGCCAGTCGACGAACACCCCCACCGCGAGCGTGCTCCGCGGGAGTCGGTCGAGGATCGCCGCGGCCCGCTCCGGATCGATGGCGCGGGGCGAGGCCCGGTGAAAGACGAAACCGATGGCCCACGCGCCCGCATCCAGGGCGAGGCGGGCATCCTCGTAGCGCGTGATCCCGCAGATCTTGACCTTCACGGCGCTCACGGCCTCTCTCCGGATCCCAGGATCGCCGCGAGGGCGGCGCCAGGGTCATCCGAGCGCATGAGGCGCTCTCCGATGAGGAACGCATCGGCCCCCCAGCGGCGCATCTCGTCGATCTCGATCCGCCGGGAAAAGCCGCTTTCGCTCACGAGGAGCGCGCCCGGAGGCCTGAAGGGGATCAGCTCGCGCGTCGTCTCGAGGCTCACCCGAAATGTCTTCAAATCGCGGTTGTTGATCCCGATGAGCACCGCCCCGAGCCGGCCGGCGCGCAGCAACTCCTCGCGGTCGTGCACTTCGACGAGAGCGGCCATCTTCAGATCGTGGGCGAGCGTCTGAAGATCCGCCAGCGAACGATCGTCGAGCGCGGCGGCGATGAGGAGGACCGCGTCCGCGCCGGCTGCCCTAGCCTCCCAGACCTGGTAGGGATCGACGGTGAAATCCTTCCGGAGGACCGGCAGCGCGACGGCGGCCCGCGCGCGGCGGAGATCCTCGAGCGAGCCGCCGAACGCCGGACCATCGGTCAAGACGGAGAGTGCGGCCGCCCCCGCGACGGCGTAACGGCGGGCGATCTCGGCGGCATCGGCCTGGGGCCGGATCATCCCTCTCGAAGGGGAGGCGCGCTTGAACTCGGCGATCACGCGCGGAGGTGCTCCACCGGCCCCTCCTCGGAGCGCTCCGAGGAAGTCCCGCGGCTCCGGGGCGGCTCGGGCGCGCACGCGGAGGCTCTCGATGCGCTCCCCGGCTTTCCGCTCGGCCACCTCGGCGCGTTTTCGGACCAGGATGTCATCGAGGACGTTCACCGCCACCCCCTCAACCGCTCGACGAGCCTCCAGGCCCGTCCGGAGTCGATGGCGTCGGCCGCGCGCGCGGCGCAACCGTGGAGGTCGGCCCGCACGTCGCTCCCGTGGCTCGCGATGGCGAGGGCGGCGGCGGCGTTGAGGACGATGGAATCGCGCGCATCGCCCTTGTCGCCGCGCAGGACCGCCTCGATGCGGCGCGCGTTCTCTTCGGGACCGCCTCCGCGGAGGTCGGGGGCATCTCGGCGAGCGATTCCGGCGTCCTCCGGGACTACTTCCAGCTCTCTCGCGGAGCCGTTCAGCACTTCGGTCACCCTCGTGGGGCCCTCGAGGCCGATCTCATCGAGCCCGCCGCCGTCCCCACGGCGCGCGTGAACGACCCAGGCCCGTTCGCAACCAAGAGAGACGAGCGCTGCGGCCAGAAGCGGCCTCAAGCGGTCCTCGCAGACCCCCAGGAGCTGCCGCTTGACCCCCGCGGGGCTCGAGAGCGGCCCGAGGAGGTTGAAAAACGTCCGCACGCCGATCTCGCGCCGCGGTCCAGCCGCGTGGCGCATTGCCGGGTGGTAGAGGGGAGCGAAGAGGAAGCCGAAGCCCGTCTCTTCGATCGACGCGGCCGCGCGTTCGGGAGGAAGCTCGATCGGGACGCCGAGCCTCTCGAGGACGTCGGCGCTGCCGCACCGGCTCGACGCGGAGCGGTTCCCGTGCTTGGCGACGCGCGCCCCGGCCGCCGCGGCGACGAGTGCCGCCGCCGTGGAGATGTTGATCGTGCCGGAGCCATCGCCTCCGGTCCCGCAGAGGTCGACGGCATCCGGCTTCGAGAGATTCACGCGCACAGCGGCGGCGGCCATCGCCTCGACGAAGCCGGCGATCTCCTCGGCCGTCTCGCCGCGGATGCGCAAGGCGACCGCGAGCGCCGCGATCTGCGCCCCGGTTGCGGAGCCGGCGAGAATCGCCTCCATGGCGGCGTGCGCCTCGCCGCGGGTCAGCCGCTCGCCCGCCGCGGCCCGCGCGATGGCGGCCCGGACAGCCGCGTCCCGGCCGGCCGGGACCTCTGCGGCCGCCATCACCTCACCTCTCCGCAGAGGAGAAGGAAGTTCTGCAGGAGGACCTTCCCATCCTCGGTCAAGATCGACTCGGGATGGAACTGGACGCCGTGGATCGGGCGGTCGCGATGGCGGACCCCCATGACGATGCCGTCCGAAGTCTCCGCCGTCACCTGGAGCCGCTCGGGCAGGGTGTCGCGGTGGATGACGAGCGAGTGGTAGCGCCCCGCCTGGAAGGGGCTCCGCACGCCGCGGTAGAGCTCGCTCCCATCGTGGCGCACCTCGGCCGTCTTGCCGTGGACGGGCGATGGGGCCCGTCCGACGACCCCGCCGAACGCGACGCCGATCGACTGGTGGCCGAGACAGACCCCCAGGAGCGGAATCCGCGCCGGGAGGCCGCGGATGAGGTCGATCGAGATGCCCGCGTCCTCTGGCGTGCCCGGACCCGGCGAGATGATGACGCCGCGCGGGCCGATGGCGACCGCCCCCTCGACGGAGAGCGCATCGTTTCGGTGGACCTTCGGATCGGCCCCCAGCTCTCCCACGAACTGGACGAGGTTGAACGTGAAGGAGTCGTAGTTGTCGATGACGAGGATCATCGCCCGGCCGCTCCTTCCGCGAGGACGATCGCCTCGTAGAGCGCCGAAGCCTTGTGGATCGTCTCGAAGTACTCCTTCTCGGGAACCGAATCTGCCACGATCCCCGCCCCGGCCCGCAGGCGGGTCTGGCCGTCGTGAAAGACGAGCGTCCGAATCGCGATGCAGGTGTCGAGGTTGCCCGCGAAGTCGAGGTAGCCGACCGCGCCGGCATAGATCCCACGGCGGCTTGTCTCCAGCTCGTCGATGATCTCCATCGCGCGGATCTTCGGCGCGCCCGAGACGGTGCCCGCCGGAAAGCCCGCGCAGAAGGCATCGAGGGCGGTCAGCCCCTCGCGGAGCTGCCCCTCGACCTGGGAGACGATGTGCATGACGTGCGAGTAGCGCTCGACGGCGAGGAAGCTCGGCACGCGGACCGTGCCGAAGCGCGCGACGCGGCCCACGTCGTTCCGCCCGAGGTCGACGAGCATGCGGTGCTCCGCCAGCTCCTTCTCGTCGGCGAGAAGGTCTCGCTCGAGCGCTAGGTCCTCCGCGGCGTCGGCGCCGCGCCGGCGGGTCCCCGCGATCGGACGGACGCTGACCGTCCGGTCGACCACCTTGACGAGGGTCTCGGGCGAGGAGCCGAGAACGGTCGCCCCGCCGCCCGAGAGGTAGAAGAGGTACGGCGAGGGGTTCAGGGCCCTGAGTGCGCGGTAGACGAGGAACGGGTCGACGCTCGTGCGCCTCCGGAACTCCTGCGAGAGGACGATCTGGAAGGCATCGCCGGCCGCTATGAACTCCTTGGCGCGCCGCACGGCGGCCTCGAACCCTTCGCGGGTGAAGTTCGAATCCATCCCGTCGGTGATGGACGGGCGGTCGCCCCCTCGGAGACAGAGATCGGTCTCCTCGCCGCCCACCGGCGCGCGGAGGGTCGATTCCAGCCGGTCGAGCCGCTTCTGCGCCTCGCCGTAGAGCGCCTGCAATTCTCCGCCCGGGACGGAGGGTCCCTGCACCTGCGCGATCAAGATCAAGCGATGGCGCGCTCGATCGAACGCCAGGACCGTGTCGTAGAGCCGAAAATCCGCCTCCGGGAGGCCGTCCGACCGCGGGTGGCGGTCCGGGATTTTCTCCAGATAGCGGATCGTGTCGTAGCCAATCGTTCCGACTGCGCCCCCGGTGAAGGGCGGCAGCCCGCGGACCGGGGCCGCGTGGTAGCGGCCGACGACCTCGCCGAGGGCCTTGAAGAAGGTCTTCTCCGAGGGCGGGGCCGCGGACATCCCGCGAGCCGGACGGAGGACCTCCCAGGCGACTCGATCGCCCGTCGCGGAGATACGGGCGAAGGGATCGAGGCCGAGGAAGGAGTAGCGGCCGATGCGTTCGCCCCCCTCCACGCTCTCGAGGAGGAAGGCGTCGGGCGAACACGCCCGCAACCGCAAGAGCGCCGAGACGGGCGTGAGGGTGTCCGCGATGACCTCGCGCACGACGGGCACGAAGCCTCCCGGCCGCGCCCGCGCCATGCTCATGAAGTCATCGAGGCTCATCCGACTCTCTCCGGCCCGTCCGGACCTGATTCCGCAGTCCACCAACAAAAAAGCCCTCCCCGCGCGACCGGGAAGGGCTGGAATTCCTTCGGAGATTTTCCAGTCCGCTATCCCGGACACCCGCAGCGCCACCAATAGCCGCAGGGGACGGCTTCGGTGCACGGCCAGTACCGAGGAGAACGGACGGAGGTGTTCATTCAGTGCTTCTCAATTTCGTTGCGAGAAGAGTATAGGCACGGGGGAAAAGGGATGTCAAGGCGGGCGTGTCGCGTCAGCACCGCTTCTCCTCCATCAGACCGACCAGGTTCCCGTCGGGATCGCGCACGAAGCCGATCCATAGCTCGTGATCGGGCATCTTCGCCGTGAGCTGCGGCGCGCGTTCGTTCGGCGCCCCGCGCGCCACGATCGCCTCGTGCGCGGCTTCGATCTCATGGACCTTGAAATAAAGGATGGAGTTGCCCCCCACCGTGCCCGCTCCTTGAAGGGTGCTGAGCATGATCCGAACGCCTCCAGCATCAAGGAACGCCAGGTTTGGGCTCGGGCTGAAGAGGAACGTCAGGCCCAGGACATCGCGATAGAAGCGGAGTGCGGTCCCGACGTCGCCGACTGTCACCGCGATCTGACCTATTTCCGAAAGCTTTTGATCCATAGTGACCCTCCCCGCGCCAAGTCATCGCCGGTACCGCCAGTCCACGTGTCCGTCGTAGGCCATCGTCTCCCTCACGAGCGCGTAGAGGTCGGGGTCGTGGTCCCTCAGCGCCTCGCGAGTGGAGACGGGCCGGGCTGCGTCGCCCGGCGCCGGGGATTGTCCGGCGGCATCGAAGTACGCAAGGACCCCGTGCGCCCAGTACTCGACCCGGTCTCGAGCCGCGGCAGTGCCTTTCCAGGATCCCTTCACCATCGCGGCTTGGTACGCCTGACGGAGCTTCTCGTCGAACTGAACGTCCAACCGCTTGACGCGCAGCTCGTACTGCTGGACCGCCCGCCCCCGCTTCTCCCAGTCGGGGTCGACGGGGCGCGCGGCGGTCACTCCGTGGAGAGCCCTGGCGAAGCCCCGGATGACCTGAGACCCGCCGACCAGCGGATCCCGTGGGTCGCCCAGGATGTTCTCCTCGCCGACGACGAGGAGCTTCGTCTCGGGTGCGTAGTCGAGGACTCGGGCGAGGCCGTCGAAGCCCTTCTCGCTTTTGAGGCCGGCCAGCTCGGGGAGGTCGGAGAGCTTCTCGCTCCCGCCCAGCACGACGAGCCTCACCCCATCCGCGATGAGCGCTTTCAGTACGTCGTGGCGGTACGCGAACATCTTGCGGACCGTGTCGTTGGCCTTGAGCAGCGCCTCGTCGCAGGCCCCCCGCCCCAGGACCGTGAACTCCCTCGCCCAAGTGAACTTGGTGTAGTACGGGTCGATCTTGAACCTGGCCGGCGGAGCGGTGACGGTGGGCAGCTTCTGAAGTGCGTCGTAGCGCCAGTCTTCCTTCGGGCTCAGGTTGAAGACGCTACGGACCAGCTCGTAGCCGTCCGGGTCGTGGACCTTGAGCTGCTCGCGGGTCCCGATGGGGCCATGGTTCCAGTTGTTGACGCGGTTGCAGTCGAAGTATGACTGGCAGATCTCGGCCCAGTATTCTCCCGGGTTCGAGCCGGCGTAGGTGTTCCGCCACAAGCCCTGCTTCATCGCCTCGCGGAAGACCGAGTTCCTGCGCTCGGTCCAGGTCGGATCGATCGAGCGGAGGGCGCCGTCGATGGTGTGGCAGAATTCGTGAACGCCGATGCTCTCATCGTCGTAGCGGTCGATCGGAAGGCTCAGCACGTTCTCTTCGCCGAAGCTCGTCGGCTTGCCGCCGGTCCCCCTCACCCGCTCGTTCTGGTACGCCGGGTTCGGGTGATTCCTGTACTCCGGCATGTCGGTGTAGACCTGGTCCCTACCGATGATGATCAGGTACATGCCGTCCTTGACCATGGCCTCCTTGATGTCCGGCCGGCCCGCCAGCATGCGGGCGACGATGGCGCCGGTCCGCTCGAGTGCCAGGTCCGCCACTACCTGCGACGCCACCACGGGCAGGCCCCCGACGTCGATGTGCTTCTTGTAGAAGCGTCGGGCCTCCTCCCTGTCGCGCTCCCGCACTCTCTCGAAAAACGAGTCGGGCACGGGCGTGACCGCGCCCCTCGGCTCCTCGCCCGCCGTGAGGGAGTAAGGGAACCAGGACAAAAGCAGCATCGCTCGACGGATCGTCCGGGTGCGGAAGTTCATCGCCCAGCCTCGAATTCCATGGGGTCCGTCTCCTTGAACGGTCACTTCGCCGGCGGCAGTCATTCGAAAACCAGAAGCGAAACCGCCCGACGCGGCAGGCGGACCCTCACCTTGGCGGCGCGGTTCTCCGCGCGAACGGTCTCGGAGGCTCCCACGGCCTTGAGCCGGGCAGCGTCGCCGAGCCGGATTTTGTTGCACGAAAGACCCGCGAACGAGCGTCCGGATTCTCTTCGGAGGAGAGCGCAGGGTCAATGGAGGATGGACGGAAGGAGACTCAACGCTCCCCCAGTTCCTTTATCCGGATTCCCAGCCGCGAGAGCCGCTTGTAGAGCGCCCGCAGCTTGATCCCCAACGCTCGGGCCATGGCGCGGAGATCCCCGCCGCGGTCGGCGTGAAGCTGGAGGATGTAGCTCCTTTCGAGCGCGTCCTGGAGTTCGGCGAGCGGCCGGCCTCGCAGGACCTCCGCGGAGAATGGTCCCCCACTTCGGGAGTTGCCGAGGAGCGCCTTGACATCCTCTGCCTTGATCCTTCGCTCCGCAGTGAGCGCGAGCCGGCGCGCCACGTTTTCCAGCTCGCGGACGTTTCCCGGCCACGGATAGACTGCGAGCTCCTCCAGGGCGCCCGGATCGAACCGAAGGGGCTCACCGCGGTCGTCCGCAAGCTTCTGAAAGCGGCTCAGGAGGACCGGGATGTCTCCGGTCCTCTGCCGCAGAGGAGGCAGACGGATCTCGAAGGTGCAGAGCCGGTAAAAGAGGTCCTGGCGGAACTTCCCTTCGTCCACGAGGCCGCGCAGATCTCGATTCGATGAGAAGAGGAACCGCACGTCGACCTCCACTTCCTCAACACCCCCGAGCGGGCGCACGGCCCCGCGGTCGAGGACGCGCAGGAGCTTGGCCTGCAGTGCCGGCGGGAATTCGCCGACCTCGTCGAAGTGAAAGGTTCCTCCGTGAGCGCTCGCCAACAGCCCTGCGCGGTCGCGGTCCGCCCCCGAAAAGGCCCCACTGCGGCAGCCGAACAGCTCCGCTTCGAGCAGCTCACCCGGGAGCGCGGCGCAGCTCACGGACAGGAACGGCCCCCGGCGGCGGGGGCTCTCTCCATGGATCGCTCGGGCCACCAGCTCCTTGCCGGTCCCCGTGTCTCCGCTGATGAGGACCGCCAGCCGAGTCGGGGCGACCTGGAGGATCTAGCTCCTCACCTTTCGGACGGAGGGGGCCTCTCCGAGAATCCAGCTCGCGCGTACGTTCTCTTTCGCTGAGGAATCCCCCTCTTCGCGATGCTCAGCCGCCGCAACGGGGCCGGCGATTTTCCCCCGGGGATCGCCCCTCAGCCGTGCAAGCCGCTTCTTGAGGCTCCGCACGAGCTTCTCGATGTCGCGCAGCTTCCGGCCGATGAGGAAGCTCTCGCAGTCGGCGAGGAGCGACTCCGCCGCCCCGGCATCGAGAGGACCCTCCTCCACCATGAGTCGAGCCCGGTAGGCAAGGAGCCGCGCGGCGAGCATGGGGTTCTTGAGGACCCCCTGTCCGCGGGGGCAGCGGTCCGAGAGGGCCGCGAGACGCTCGCGCGCACGGTCGAGCGAGCCTCGGTCGATCTCGACCGCCGCCAGCTCGAGACCGGCAAGGACCTCCCCCCCCGGCACCTTCACCTTCGAGAAGAACCTCCTCGCCGCCCCCAGCGCCTCCTCGGCCTCCCCCATCCGGCCCACGAGGCGCCAGGCCCACCCGCGGAAGACCTGATTCCATGCACCGACGTACTCGATCGTCCCGTCCGCGCTCCGAGGGGAGGCGTCGAGCCAGGCGCGAGCGCGCCGTTCGTCGCCTCCCAGGGCCGCGAGGGCAGCCAATCGAGCCTCCGCCATGGCCCGAACGGGCGCAGGGGCGGAAGCGCCCAGGCCCAGGGCCCGGGCCAAGCCCGCTCGGGCGGAAACCGTCTCGCCTTGAAAGAGGTGGCATTCCCCGAGGTGGACCGAATCGAAGGCCACCATCGACAAGTCGCCGAGCCTCTCTCCGAGCGAGATGGCCTCCTTGAGCGCTTCGATGGCGGCGGGGAACCTCCCCAAGGCCAGGTTGACCACACCGGCGCCATGGAGGCGCAGGAACCGGATCCGGTCGGAGCCGCAGCGGGCCTCGCTCTGCGCCGCCCTCGACAGCGCTTCGTCCGCTTCGTCCGGCCTTCCGGTCCTGGCGAAGAGGAGGGCGAGGTTCGTCTCGATGTTCACAAGGACGCCGGGCTCGCCGAGCGGCTTGGAGAGCTTACCCGCCCGGAGGAGGCAGCCGATCGCGTCGGCGAACCGGTTCTCCTGCATGTGGAGGATCCCGAGGTTGTTGAGGATCAGGCCCGTCTCGGGGTCCGCCTCGATCTCCTCGCTGACCCGAAGGCTCCGCTCGAACAGCTCGCGGGCCTCGCGGTGCTCGAGCCGCCGCAGCTTGAGGTGCGCCAGGGTCTCGACGAGGATCATCTCCTCGCGCCGGACCGCGGGGTCCCCTCGCGCCGCCGCGGCGCGGACCTCGCCCAGCGCGTCGAGGCAGATCTCCTCCGCCCGCACGTAATCTCCGCGGTTACAGAGGATCTCGGCCAGCTCCGAAGCGGAGCGGAGCTTCTGGAGGCGCGGCGCGTCCCCGCGGGCCCGGTCGAGGAGGGCGAGCGCCTTCTCGAGGTGCGGGATCGCGAGCGCCACGTCGCCCGACCTGTGGAGAAAGACCCCCATGCGGCCGTGGAGCAGTCCTTCCTCCAGTTTGGATCCGGAGGTGGAAAGGAGCGGCTCGAGGACCTTGATGGCGAGGCGCGGCGCTCCCGAGAGCGCGTGCGCCTCGGCGAGCCCGACGGCGATGCTCCTCCTTCGCGGCGAGTGGTCCGCCGGCACGAAGGCGAGAAGCGCCTCGTACAGAGGAACGGCGCGGCGGCTCTCTCCCGAGCGCACCAGGCGGCGAGCCGCCGCGAGAGCGGAACGAGTGCCGCGCCGCGGGGCATCGGAGTGGAGCCAGTGCTGTGCGATCTCCTCGTCCGTCCCCCTCCCGGACTTCTTGAGGGCCGCCGCGATCTCCCGATGGCAGGCCCTTCCCTCTTCGTGGGTCATCCCGCCGGCGAGCCAAGCTCGGAAGGCCTCGTGGCGGACGTAGAACGCGCCTTCCTTCTCGCTCAGGGTTCCATCGCCCACGAGAGAAGCCAGCACGGGCCTCAATTCCGCCGCCGGGCGGTTCGATAGCGCGGTCAGGAATTCCACCGGAGCGGGACGAGAAAGAACCGCAAGGATCCTAAGGAGCCGCCTCCATCGTTCGTCGAGGGAGCCGAAGTAGCTCTCGTGGAACGCCGCGAGGTTCTTGCGCGGACCGCGGATGGTCTCCGGAGCGCCCGACACCGTGCGAATCGCTTCGCGGATGGTGTACGCATGCCCGGAGCCCGCGGTCATCCCCTTTACCTTCTCTTTCAAGCCGCCGGCGTGCCCCAGAGCCGCATCGAGCCACAGCTCCACCGACTCCGGAGCGAGGGGGAGAAGCTCCTGGACAAGGAGGCCGGGCGCAGGGAACTTCCACCGTTCAAGGAGCGGCCCCATCGCCGCTCGAAAGGAGGCTTCGCTGCTGTACGTCACCGCAAGCGAAGGGAGCGCCGGCGCGCCGGTCAGGCCGCCCTCGCCGCCCGAGGAGATTTCCTCCACGAGCTTCCCGAGGATTCGGATGCTTCGAGGGTCAGCCAAGTGAACGTCGTCAAGGAGGAGGAGGGCAGGCCCAGGGCTCGAGACCTGACGCAGGAGTTCCAGGAGGCCCAAGAGGCGCAGGTCCTCGCGGTCCGCCGGTGGGACGCAGGCCCCATCCGGCTCGGGGGCCTCCCGGAGGAGCTTGTCGCGGCGTCTCTGGATCCAACCGGAGCGGTCGGAGGACCCGATGAGCTGATCGATGAGGTTCTCGATGGGCGCGAACGATCCCCCGGCCTCCGGGAAGCATCGCGCCGACGCGGTGCGGATGCCGCGGACCTGGGCTTCCAGTTCCAGCCTCCGGAGGTAGGTCGTCTTCCCGCAGCCCGATTCACCGGCGATGGCCAGAGCGGACGGCCGATTCGGCTCGCGCCAGAGGGAGCACGCCCGGTCCAGCTCTCGCGGCCTGCCCACGAAGCATTCGCAAGCCGCAGCGACCGAAGGCCGCGTGCTCCGCCCCGCGCTTCGCGGGGCCCGCCGTGGACTCTGCGTGCGCCGGAGGTCGTCGATGAGCGCCGCGGTCTCCTCGTAGCCTCGACCGCGCTCGGTCTGGAGGAGCTTCACGATGAGCCGATCGAGGTCGGTCGGAACTCGTGGGTTCAGCTCCGAAGGCGGGTGCGGTGGTCCACCGCCGGCGATGCTCGGGCCCACGCCGGTCAGGATGAGAAAGAAAGCCGCGCCGAGGCCCCAGAGGTCCGAGGGAATCGCATCGAGCCGCGCCCGCCGGAGCCCTAGGTCCTCGGCGCCGTCCCCGCCGGTCGGCCGAGCCCTCTCGGGCCACCAAGCCGGGTCGCAAAGGACGACCCTCGGTTCGTGCCGGCGGCGGCGCAGGAGGAACTCCCTCGGCACGAGGAGGTTCGAGCCCTTGACGTTTCGGTGCGCGAAGCCGCTGCGATGGAGAACGGCGAGCGCCTCCGCAGCGGCCGAAAGCCATGGGAACACCTCCTCCGGCGCGCATCCCCGGAGGGCCGAGGTGATGTCGGCTCCCTCGACGTAAGGGCGCGTGAGATGCGCCCCGCGCCGATCGATGCCGACCGACGCCGGAAGGAGGAGGCTCGGGTGATCGAGGCAGGCGAGGTCCACGAAGTCTTCCCGGAGCGAATCCCTCAGCGAAACGGTGCCGGACAGCTCAAGCTTCTTCAGGACCCACCGCCGCCGGCGACCGGCTCCGGGACGAGCGGCGAGAAAGCTCTCGCCCCTCGGTCCGTCCGCCAGGGGCCTGCAGATCCTGTGGCCCGCGATCCAGGGACCGCTCCCTTCCATCTCCGGACACTCTTTCGTGTACCGCCGGTGCAATCCGGGAGGTCGGCCCGTAAGCGTTGCTTTACAGCGGGATCCCTCTCCGACCACCGGCCGGCCAAGCTCCGTCAAAACGCCTCTACGGGTTGCACAGAGCATACCTCTCGCACTGCAGAGGGGGGAAGTGGGGCGGCGACACTGAACGCCCGTACGGACGAATCTCCTTTCGAGGGCGCCGCAAGCTCTCGGCACGGAGCTTGCACTTTGGCCCCGCCGAGAATTCTCTCGTGCGATGCGTGGTCCGGAATCAAGAACCTGCAGTGATCGGAAAACGAAAGGAGACGCCCATGCTCACCGCGCCCCGCCGGAATCGATTGGCGCACGTCTCGATTGCGTGCTTGTGTCTCGTCCTCGGACTGATGCCGGGAGGCGCCACAGCCCGCGGCGAGGACTGCCCGCCGGCAACCACTCCGATTGGGGTGGGGGGAGGTCCGGACGAAAGGGTTGATCCGGCTCCCTTCTCGCTATCGATCGAGTCGGGGTCAGGCGCCGTCGGAGACGCGGTAGGAGTCAACCTCGTCATGGAGTCGCGGATGGCGGCGGAGGACACCGCCGGCTTCATGGTGATGCTGCCCGTGTGCCACGACCCGCAGGTCGCTGACATGCTGGGCACTCCACACTACACCGATGAGTTCCTCGCGCTCCTCGGGCCGGCGGGCGTTCAGCAGATCAAGGTCATCGAGGGTTCGTCGTTACCGGGCAACCCGATCGGCTACGGTTTTTTCCTGATCTTCGAGTTGTCGGGGGAGGGCTACCGTTCCCGGTTCCCTTCGGACGACCCGCTGATCCTCGCGACGCTTTACTATCGACTCAAAGGGAAGCCGGGGGATGCCGGCGCCCTGAGCATCTGCACGGGCGTCCTGGAACGAGCGCAGGTGCGCTGCACCTACCCCTTCCTCATCGAATCGATCTTCTTGAACCCCACTACCAAAATCGTCGAATACCTCCCCGAGAGCGTTGCGGGCGGTACCTTGACCGTCCTTGAGGGGCCCGCGACCCATCCGGACCCTCCGCCGCAGCCGCCGGAGGCGATCGTCTACCCGGGACCGCTGACCCAGGAGGAAGTGAACTTCCAGGTTCGGATCGGCGGCGCTCAGGCCACCCCGGGAGCCAGGGACGTTCCCGTCGAAGTCTATCTCTCCGCCGCCGTGGAGTACTCCGCCGTGCAGGTCCCCGTCGACTTCGACGGCCGCTACTTGCGTCTTGCGCGCGCCGAGGACCACTTCACGGCGGGCGTCGTGCTCTTCGGGAACCGGTCCGGGGGCTACAGCGAAGTGACCGATGGGAGCGACGCGGTCATCTACAGCGGGTGGGGGGCGAAAGACCTGCGTCTCGGGGCCGCAGGGGAGGAGATCCATGCGGCGACCCTCTATTTCGATGTACTGGATGCCGCTCAGGAAATCGAGGCAACTACCATCGAGGTCCGCACGCTTGCGAGCGCGTCGGGCGGCGTCAAGTACCAGCCCTGGCTTGGGATCCGCTACGCCTCAGGCGAGCCCGAGGATCCGACCGTGCGGGCCCAGATCGAGCCGTTTCGAATCACAGATGGCCATTTCAACATCCTGGGGGATGTGAGCTACTTCACCCGCGGCGACACGAACTGGGATGGAGAGGTGAACATCGCGGATCCGGTCGCAGCCCTTGATTACCTCTTCCTCGGAGGGCGGCGGCCGGTCTGTTTGGACGCCGCGGATGCCAACGACGATGGCAGCTTCGACATCTCCGATCCGATCGCGACGTTGATGTCACTCTTCGATGGGCGCGGAGCGCTCCCCGCGCCGTCCGGGAAGCCGGGGGTGGACCCGACGCCGGATGGGCTGGGTTGCTGAACAGTTCCCTCTCGGAGGGGCCCCTCTCGGAGGAAACCTTTGGAACCGCTCACGCGTGGAGGCTGATCCCCTGCGCGGCAGCCTCCGCAGGCTTTGCGGCGCCGGCCTTCTCCGCCCGGTAGACCGCGACGGCTTGGCGCCAGGTCTCGCGCAGATTAAGGAGGATCTTCAGCGCCTCCTCAAGCTTCTGCGCGCTCTCCTCGATATTCGCTTCGACGAGGCGGCGGTAGATGAACCGATAGAGACCGGTGAGCCCGCCGTAGACCTTCTCTCCGATCGCTGGATTCAAGGTCTGGATCAATTCGAGGACGATGTTCTGCGTCTTGACGAGCAGCTCGTGCTTTCCCTCGCGGTCTCCCCGGGCCAGTTTCTCCCGAGCCCCCTCGGCGAAGCGCACCGCTCCGTCGAGGAGCATGAGGAGGAGATGGTCCGGGGTGGCAGTTCGGACCTGGACTTCGAGATACTCTTGGGCCTTGCCTTTTTCCGGCCTGCTATCCGGCATGGCTATTGGACCCCGGAGAGCCCCCCCAGAGCGGATGAGAGCCGCTGCTGGACGTTCTGATTCCGTCCCAACAGCACTTCGAGCTGCGCGAACTGGCGGCGGAGCGAGACCTCGCGGAGCGACATCTGCTCGCGACGAATCGTTGCACGCTTGTTCAGCTCGTCGATCGTCGACTGATAGAAGTCCGAGCGCTTCTGCAAGAGGCCGCCGGAAGTGTCGAGAAGTGAGGCCAGAGCGTCGTAGAGCCGGCGCGAGACCCCGGGGTCGTCGGTCAGGTCGATCTCCGTCCCCGTGATCCTGTCCCCTCCGGTAGTTTCGACCGCCTGGTCGAGGCCGATCTGCTTCAGGCTGCTCGAGCCGTTCAGCGACTCCGTGCGGAAGGCGGTCGAGCCGCTCGTCGTGTCGGTCAGGAGGAGCGCACGACCCCCCGCGGCGATCGACGCGGTTACCTTGCCGGCGTTGCCGGCGGCTTGGTTGATGCTCGCGAGGAGGTCGCGGACCGTGACGTCGCCGCTCAAGTCCACGTCGAGCGTGGCGCCGGAGCGGGTGTGGATCCGAAATTCCGCTCCGCCCGCCGTGGCCGAGATCCCATCGCCGTTCTCGAAGTCCGCAAGCCGGGTCGTCTCCTCGATGGGGCGAGACCGATTGAAGATCTGGCGCACGCCTTCCGGGTCGCCCGCTGCGAAGCCGCCGAACTGAGAGGGGTCGAAGCTGAGTTTGCCGTTCGAGAGTACGCGCAAGCCGACCTTCGCTGCCAGGTTCTTTCCGCTGGCCAGCCCGAGGATCGGCTTCAGGATCGCGTCCGAGAGCTGCCGTTCGACCGTTCGCAGGGAGCTCTCGCCCAGGAGCGGCCCCCGCTCTCCGGTGGCCGCGTCGAAGCGCGTCAGCGCCCGAATGTCGTCGATGACGCCGTTGTAGGTCTCCACGAGCCCGCTCACGGCCTCCTCGACCTTTCCGAGGTCCCGGATGGCGGTCACCACCACCGGCGACGCGGAAATCGACCTCGCCGTCACGGTCAGACCCTTGACGATGTCGGCGAACTCGTTTCCGCTCGAACGCACGACGACAGGCCGCGCGCCGTCGCCGCCGTAGAAGAGGACGGCGTCGCGCCCTTGCGCGATCGTCGAGAAAGCGAGGTTCGTCCCACCGGCCGAGCCGACGACGATTCGACCGGCGACGCCCGACTCGCCGCTCGTGATCTGCAGGCGGTAGGGGCTGATCGCCGAACCGTCGTTCAAGATCGAGGCCCGCACTCCGATGTCGAGGTCGTTGATCCGATCCGCCAAGGACGTGATCGTGTCGGTCGACGAGATCGTGATCGACCGCTGGAACGACCCATCGAGAATCCGTGGCGTGCCGGCGGGGGCGCTGCCGAGGATGTTCAGGTCCCGCGCCGTGCCGCCCCCGTTCGCCTCGGCCACGCTCACGGTACCCGTCCCCGCGGAAGCCGTGAGCACGATCCCCGTCCCTTTCGAGTTGACCGCCGCCGTGAGGTCGCTTCCCGCGACGGCGGCGGCGCCGTTGATGTCGTTCAGGACCTCGCCGATCGTGTCCTCCTGGGAAAGATCGACATCGAAGGCGCGGCCGGACGCATCCGTGATGCGGATTCTGCCGCCTGAGACTCCCCTACCGCCGTTCAGCCCGGCGAGGCGGGTGTTCTCGCCGATGTACTTCATCTCCAGGTCCGTTCCGGCGATCTGGTCGGCGAGGGAACCCGCCGCGTTCAGGATCCCGAGGCTGGAGGCGGTCGTGCCCCCCGAGACCTCTTCGACCTTGAAGAGGCCCGTTCCACTGCTCCGATCGGTGAGGAGGAGGCCGTCGCCCGAGGCGTTGAGCGTTGCCGTGACGGCGATTCCGCTCGAGTTGATCGACTCGATCGCCTGGCGGAGCGTCTCGGCGCCGCTCAAGTTCACGGTGGCGGCGCTGCCGGCGCGGTTCGTGATCTGGATGCTCCCCGAAGCGATTCCCGAGCCCCCATGAAGCGAACGCAGGAGGACCGAGTCGGCGTCGGCGAGGATCTCGACCCCCGTGATCGTCCCACCCGAAGCCGCGGCGGTCAGCCCGAAGTCGGTCGATGCTCTCCCGGTTCCGACGTTCGCGATGGCGAAGGTCGAGGCTCCCGTCGAGCCGTCGGTGGCCACGAGCTTGCGTCCAGAGGCCGTCACCGTGACCGACGTGTTGCCCGCGGCGTTGTTGATGGCCGTCACGACGTCGCCCACCGTCGCGGCGCCGCTCAGGTCGACCGTGAAGGCAGTCCCGTCGCGCTGCGTGACGCTCAGGTCGGCCCCGGACTGCACCCGCACACCCAGACCGTCGTTCAGGACGCTCAACGGCAAGCTCGAGCCCAGCCGCACGAGGGCTGCGCCCGTCAGCGTGTTCCCGGAGCCCGATCCGAGGATCCCGAGGTCGGCCGCGGTTGAGCCGCCGCCCACTTCCTGAACCTGGAGCGTGCCGGCGCCTCCCGAGGAATCGGTCAAGAGAAGCCCCGCGCCGGGGTTCGCCGCGCCGGCCCCCTGGATGCTCGCCGTCACGTTGAGGCCGGAGGCGCTGTTGATGGCGCTCACCGCCTGTTCGAGGGTCAAACTGCTCGAGATGTCCACCACGACGGAGGACCCGGCCCGGTTGGTGATGCGGATGGAGCCGCGTGCGACCCCCTGCCCTCCATTGAGGACGTCCAGATCGGTGATCCGGGCCAAACTCGCCCCTGCGGCATCGATCGTCAGCGTGCCGGCCCCCACGGCGGTGTCCGCCGTGACGAAGCCGCGGGAAAGAACCTGCGTCCCTTCCGCGAGCTGCTTCACCTTGAAGGTGTAGCTCCCGGCGGGGAGGTCTTCCCCCCCGCGGGCTTCGAGGACATCTTCGCTCGATGACGCGACGGTCGGCCGCAAGAAGGACGCGGCCTGGGTCAAGAGGTTCGCCTTCGACTGGAGTCCGAGGAGCTTCGCCGTGATGCCGAGGAGCGCGGTCCGCCGGTCGGTCTGCGCTTTGATGCGCCCTGCGATCTGTTCGATCGGGCGCCGCTGGAAGCGGAGCAGTTCCTGGATCAGCCCGCTGGTGTCCAGTCCGGAAATGAGGCCGTCAATTGTAGGCATGGCCCGACAACATCCCCTCTCTCTTTGAAGCACCGGAGCGCCGGCCCGGATGGCCGGAGAACCTCCTCAGAGCTTGTTATCGACCAAAATCCCGCCGCCGGTGAGCTTGGAGGCGACTTCTCCGAGCTCGGAAGGCGGGATCGTCTTGACGACCTTGTTGCTCTCTTTATCCACCACCTCGACGTAGACATCGTTATTGGAACGATTGATGGCGAACCGGATCCGCGTGTTGCTGCCCATGAGCTCGTTGTAGCGCTGCACTTCCATTTCTAGATCGGACGACGCCCCGACCGTACGGGGCGTTGCAGCGCGGGGCGCTTCGACTTGCGGTCGCCGGACGGTCCGTTGAGCGACGGCCCGGGCGGCGTGGAGTTCGGCCTCCTGGGGAAGGCGGGCGGCCGGTGCGGTCGCCTGCAGGGGATTCTGGATGTCCTGTGTTCGAGAAATGCCAAGATCCACCATGTGTTCCTCGTGTGCCTAAGGCACGGTTGCGCTTTGAACTTGAACGTCGCCGCCGAAACGGTGCGGCAAGCGAGGGGCGCCCGAAGCCGAGCGCCCCCCGCCGGCCGCCAATCGTCTACCTCAAGAGGGTGAGAACCGTCTGAGCGATCTGGTTGGCCTGTCCGAGGACAGCCGTTCCCGTCTGGAACAGGATCTGTACCCGGGTGAATTCCGCCGTCTCGGCCGCAAAGTCGAGATCGCGGATGTCGGACTCGGAGGCCGCAAGGTTCTCGGCCGCAACCTCGAGCGATGCTGTGTTCGTGTCGATGGTCTGCTTCTGGAAGGCTCCCACATAAGCCCGCACATCGGTGACCTGGTCGATCACGTCATCGATGATCCGAAGCGCGTTCTCGGAACTCGAATCGAGGTCGTTCGCGCCTCCCGACTGCAAGCTGGTGAGGAAGCCGCCGATGGTGATCGTGTTGCCCGCCTGGCCCGGAATCGAGCGGGTCTTCGAGCCGAGGGTGCTCGGGTCGAGGTTGCGCAGACCGATGCGCTCCCGGTCCGAGAGGGCGTCGCTCGTATTGAGCTGGAAGGACAACCCGGACTTCTTGATCTTGAAACGTTTGTTGGCGGCTCCGGCGCCCGCCGTTGCGGCGTCCAGCAGTCTGATGTCGCCGGTGAAGAAGCTCGAGAGGACCCTGAGCTTGTTCCCCTTGGCGGAGACCGTCGCGCCCTGGAGGTTCGCCACTGCATCCGCTCCGTTGTCGCTCTGGATGCCGCTGGCGTTCGTGTAGCTGGTTGCGCCGAAGACGGCCGTACCCGAGACCACCTCCACCGAGACGGTCTGATCCGACCCGTACTCCACGCTGTAGAGTCGGGCGTTGGTCGATGCGAAGACGCCCGTGTTCCCGGTGACGGCGTTCACCGCGCTGCGGAAGTTGGCGGAACCCGCGCCCGAGGCCAGCGTGATGTCCTCGGTTCCCTTGTTCCCTGTGATCCGGACGATCGTCTGGCCGACGGCGCTGACGAAGGCGGAGCCCAAGAGGAGCCCGCTTCCTCCCGCCCGCGACGCCAAGCCGGTGAGGTTAAGCTGCAGCGTGAGCTGCGAGACGCCGTCGAACTGGGCGTTCTGCACGTTGATGAAGCTGAGCTGGCTCCCGACGGTCGACGTGACGTTGATCGCGGACGTTCCGTCGAGGAGGTTCCGGTTCGCGAACTTGGTGGTCTGGGCGATGCGGTCGATCGAGGAGATCGCGTTGTCCACTGCGTCCTGCTCCGCTGCGACCTGCTCCGCGGAATTCGAGTTGAGGGAGAAGACGATCGACTCCCGGATCTGGGTTAGCAGGGAGCTGACTTCGTTCAGAGCCGATTCCGCGGTTCCGAGCAGGTTGGACGCGTTCTGGGAGTTCTCGGCGGCCTGGCGGAGGGAGCGGACCTGCGACCTGAGCTGCTCGGAGATCACCAAGCCCGAAGGGTCATCGGCCGCGCGGTTGATCCGCAGGCCGGTGGAGAGGCGCTCCAAAGACTTGCGCTGAGCGCGGTCCGACCCGCTCAGATTCCGCAGCGCCTCGAGTGCGGCGACGTTGGTATTGATCCGTAAACCCATCGAATCCTCCTTGATTCTTCCGGTTGGTACGCCTTCCGCTCGTCCTTGAGCGGCGGCGGGTTCACCGCCATGGCGTGGATCGGGATCGGTCAGTCGTCAAAAAACCGTCGTGTTTTCGTCGGGAAAGCGTCTGGAGTCTGCCCTCTGCACACCTGCCTTTCACGGGAGAAGGCCCCTATTCTCCCCCTGGATCGGAAGAAGAAGGCTCAACCCTTGAGCCGAGTTTTCTACCCGCTCAACGAGATTACGATGGCGGCCGGAAAAGCGCACAAGCGCGCCGGAGGAGGGCCAGCAAGGAGGCGGTAATGTCGGCGGAATCCGGGGATATGCGCCAACGCGCCCAAGTCGTATTGAGACAGGCCCGATGGAGAATCTTGCCTCTACTCGAGAATGTACCGGAACCTGCCGACCCTGCTGACGGGTTCGCCGCGGATCGCCCCCGCAGGCGAGCGGGAGGGGGATTCTGCCGTTGGATGAAAGGAAAAGTCAAAAAGGGAAGTCTTACCGTCTCGCCCTGGTCGTCACGCTCTTGCTCGAGCGCCTCAGCGACGCGGTTTGCCGGGGAGGCTTCGCGGGAGGTCGTGCGGCGGAGATGGCGCAGAGAATCAGTGGCTCGACCCGAGCCGCTCGACCTCGATTGCCGAGACTGCCGGCCACCCCACTCGAGGAAAAAAGTCGATCTCCAGGAATCCATCGCTCACTTCGACATCGAACGACTTCCGTTGGGCCACGGCGAAGCCGGCGGCGAGGGGCTCGTAGTCCTCGAGGACGGTTCTGCCCTCTATGGAGACGTCGAAGCGCCTGCTCCCAGGCTCCCGCTCCCACGTCCTTTGCGTTGAGGCGCCGCTCATGGGTCTCTACCACGCGCTTCGAGATCGCTCCGTCCTGTACGGTCCCTCCGCGATCGCCGTCATGACCGTCGCGCTCCGCCGCTCCCGTCCCCGATTCCTCCCCGGGCTCCAGAATGGTGAAGGAGAACGCAGGATCACGTCTTCAAAGCCGTCGCACGGCCTACTGCAACAGCCTCAACACGGCCTGCGGGATCTGGTTCGCCTGCTGGATGACGGCCACGCCGGCCTGGAAGAGAATCTGGTTGCGGGTCAGCGCCGCGGTCTCGGCGGCGAAGTCGAGGTCTCGGATGGTGGACTCGCTTGCGGCGAGGTTCTCTATGTGAACTCCGAGCTCGCGGATCGACGGCTCTATGTTGTCGTGAGTGAACGCCCCCAGGTAGGCTCGAATGTCGGAGATCTGGTCGATCGCGGCATCGAGGATGCGGACGGCGTTCGCCGGGTCGTTCAAGAGGTCGTTCGCCCCTCCGGAAGCCATGCTGCGGACGAATCCGCCCTGCGTGACGCCCCCGGTGGTCCTCTGAGCGTAGCCGAGGTGCGTCGTCGCGACGTTGGAGATCCCGACGATCGTCTGGTCGTTCGGCGCGCCCTGGCTCGAAAGCTGGAACAGTAGACCGGAGTTGGCAACGACGAATTGATAGGCGGAGGCCGTCGTCCCCGGCGCGAGCGTGATCGAACCCGTGAAGAACGTGCTCACGATCGAGATGCGGTTCCCCTTGGCGCGGGTCGCGGCGCCGTTCAGGTCGGCCACGGCATCGACGCCGCTGTCGTCCATGAAATCGCCGAAGGAGATGAGCGTCCCGCCGGCTCCGCTGAAGGATCCGGTCCCTCCCACCAGCTCCAGCCGCACGGTCTCATCGGCCCCGAATTCCTCGGAGTAGAGGAAGTTTCCGCTCGCGTAGACCCCCGTGTTGCCGCGCAGAATGTTCACCGAATCGCGGAACGTCGTGATGGTCGCCCCGGAAGCGAGGGTGATCTCCTCCGTTCCCCGGCCGCCCGTGATGCGCAGCGTGATCGCGCCCCCCGATGCGACGGGACCGGCGCCGACGGCCGAGATCCGGGCCTGCTCGGCAGAGGTGGTCACGTTGAGGGTGTAGGTCGTCTGCGACGTGCGCAGGTCGAACCGCATGCTGATGGGTCGGAGGTCCAGGATCTGCGAGGCCTGGCTGCGGACGTTGAAGCCAGATTCGCCGTTGAGCAAGTTCCGCGTCGCGAAGCGGGTCGTCGCCGCGATCCGGTCGATGGCCAGGATGGCCTGGTCGACCGAATCCTGCTCGGCGAGGATCTGCTCCAGGGAGGCGCCGCCCGTGTTGAGGGCGAAGATCGCCGACTCGCGGAGCTGGATCAAGATGCTCGAGACTTCGTTGAGCGAAGCCTCGGCCGTGTTGATGAGGTTCCCCGCCGACTCGGCGTTCTCCACGGCCTTGCGGAGGGAGGCGACCTGCGCGCGGAGCTGCTCGGAGATCACGAGCCCGGACGGATCGTCACCCGCGGTGTTGATCCGGAGCCCGGTCGAAAGCCTTTCGAGGGAGACCGCTTGACTGCGGTCGGTGTCGCGCAGCCTCTGCAGCGCAACCAGCGATGTCGTGTTGTTGTTGATCTTCAGTGCCATAGCGTTCGCTCCTTCCAAGAGCCTCTCCCGAAACCCCTCCCGGATTCGAGTCGGGCTCTAAAAGTTACTCCTTCCGGACGATGGCTTTCTTTCTCATCTCCACGCCCTTCGCTCCGGACCGACCGACCCCTCGACCCGCTTCCCGCTCCGTTTCCCCGCCGCGCGGATCCGCCGCCTCTTGCGGCGGCGCCGCGCGGGCCTTCTCACCCGGTTCGACTCCCTTTCCAGAGCCGGGGCCGCCCCCCAGAAGCTGGACCGCTCCCGCCAGGCCCGCGGCCTGCGCGGCGGCGGCCGCCTGGTTCTCCTTCTGGATGTTCAGGAACACTTCCTTTCGATGGACCGAGACCTCCTGCGGGGCGATGATGCCGAGCCTCACCTTTCCCCCTTGGATCTCAAGCACTCGGACTTCCACCGCTTCGCCGATCATGATTCCTTGCTCCGGCTCCCGGGAGAGCACTAGCATGACCTCTCCTCCTCCTGCGCAGCCCCCGCCATCGCCGGTTCCTCCTGCGGGAAGATGTAGTGCCGCGTCGTGTATTCGGGCGCATCGAGGACCAGCTGGCGGGCCAGTCGGTCCCGAAGGTTGATCACGATGGGACCGATCAGGTTGGCGGTGATCTTGCGCGGATCGCCCGGCACGACGAGGATCACGACCACGACGCCTTCATCGATCCTCTCGATGCCGATGGACCGCAGCTCCTCCCGGCTCACAGCCACGGAGTATCCCGAGAAGAAGAGGCTCGGGTCGGCGACCACAAAAGCCAGCTCGGGGAAATCGACCGCCTGGAGCCACTGGAACGGACCGCCCCCGGGGTGGTCGATCAGGGCGAACCTTAGAACGTGAGGGAAGCCGATCAATCCCCGCGGAAAGCTGATGATGCGCTCGGGCGGCAGCTCCAGCTCGCCAAACCGGGTGGTCGCAAACTTCACGCCCATTCTTCACCTCAGAAAATCAAGGAGGGACAACGACAGGATGCGGCTCGTGACCGCGTACGACGCCTGGAGGACCATCTGTTGCTCTTGAAAGTCGGCCACAGCCTCCGCAAGGTCGGCCCCGCGGTCGGTGGAGATCAGCTCTTCGAGCTGGATTTTTTCCTCCTCGAACCGCGACCGGGCTCCCTCGAGGCGCTGCGCTCTCGCGCCGGCATCGGCACGGGCGTCCAGGAGGCGGTCCGCGGCGCCCTCGAGGACTCCTCCGAGGAGCCCCAGCACCGAGCGATCGTCGCCGGCCAGCGCATCGCGCAGGGCGACGAGCGCGTTGAAGATCGAGTCCACCTGGACTCCGGCCACATCGAGGGCCCGTCCCACGAGGGTCGTGCCCGGGTTGGCGATGCGGCCGTCGATGCCGAGGTTCTCGGCCGCGAAGCTTCCTCCCACCGATTCGATGACGAGGTCCCCGGCCCCCGCGGAGCCGTCAACGATCTGGATCGCCTCCATCCCGGGAACCACGCTCGCGACGAGCGTTCCGGGGTTCTCCGGGTCGTTGTTGATCAAATCGAGCACATCCTGAACCGTCGCCGCCGAAGAGATGTCGACGGCGATGGTGTTTCCGTCGTGCTGAGTGAACCGCAGGTCGTCGCCCAGCTCGCGGCTCACCCCGAGCCCCCCGTTGAGTCGGTCCAGCGCCACGTCGGCGAAGTCGAGGATGAAACCCAGCTCCGTAGCCGTCGTCCCGGAGCCTTCGGCCACGGAGAGGCGCGCTCCGCTCAGCGTCGAGCGCAGGTCGAGCCCGTCCCCCCGCTCGTTGATCGCGGCCAGCACGTGGGCGCCGCCCGAGTTGATCCGGTTGAGGAGGTCCTCGACGGTGACAGCCCCGGCGAGCGACGCCGTGAGGTCGATCGGGCCGTTTCGGATCGTGAACCCCGCCGGGTCGATCCCGAGTCCGCCGCGCAGGTCCGCAAGGAGCGTGGTCGAGCGGAGGCGCGGGTCGACGTCGCCGCCGGTCAGGACCGCGCCCGCGCCCGAGGTGTTCAGGATTCCGAGGTCCGATGCGGTCCGGCCCCCTTCCACTTCCGCGACGGTGATGTTTCCGCCGGTCGCGGCAAGCTCGAGTCCGTTCCCCGCAGCGCTGATCGAGGCGGTCACGAGTCCGGTTGCGTTCACGAGGTCGATCACGTCGCCCAGCGACTCGGCCGCCGAAAGGTCGATGATGGCGGTTCCGCCCAGCCCGTCGGCGACCTCGATGCGTCCCGTCCGGACCCCCGCGCCGCCGCTCAGGTCCGCGAGCTTCGTGGAGGCGGTCGCCCGCGGGTCGAGGTCTGCCCTCCCCAGGATCTCCGCGCTGAGGGCTCCGAAGGCATCGGCCCCGCCGGCCGAGCGCGGGATGGAAACCGATCGGCCGATGATGACATCAGGCTCGACGAGCGCGCCGGCGTTGAAGACGGCGAAGGAGCCCGCCATGGACACCGGCGGCTTGAGACCGTCGCCGCCGCCGAAAAGGTGGCGATTGCCGAACCGCCGGTTCGCGATCGAGACCGCCTCTTCGAGGAGGTTCTGTACTTCGATGGCGGAGTTGGCCCGCGTCTGAGGGGTGGCGGTGTCGCCGACCTGGCTCAGGAGGATCTCCTTCGCCCGGGCCGCGATGGTCGCGAGCGCCCCGAGGGCGCCGTCCACCGCGTCCAGCTCGCCGAGGCCGAGCGAAATGTTCCGCAGGTACTGGTCCGCCCGCTCGATTCCCGTCCGGTAACCTAGAGCGCGCACCGCGGCCAGGGGGTCATCGGAGGGCTTGTGGACCCTGTTTCCCGTGGAGATCTCCAGCTCGCGCCGGACGAGCCGTTCCTGGATCCTCCGCAGACCCGCTTGCAGCAGGTCGAGGTGTCCGCCGGTGGCGATGCGACCGAGGGGGATGGCTGGCATTCTTCTACGCGTTGAGGAGCGCCTCCATCAGCGAATCGACGATCGAGAGGTACCGCGCCGCGCCCTGGTAGGCGCGCTGGTGGCGCAGGAGGTCGATCGATTCGTCGTCGAGGTTGACCCCCGAGATCGCCGCGCGCTCGTTCGCCAGGTGGTCGGCGATCACGCGCTGGTTCGCGAGCTGGTCGCGGGCCCGTGCCCGGTCGACGCCGATCATTCCCACCGTGCCGCGGTAGAACTCTTCGAAGGTGGCCCCGCCGTCCTCGAGGACCGCGGCGTCGCGAAGGGCGATCAAGCGCGCGATGCCGCTCGAATCGGTCGGGCCGCCGCCGCTTCCGGTCGCGATCAGGCGCGGGTCGTCCGCCACCGCCGCGTTCACCGCGATATCGAGAGCTCGCGTTCCCTGGAAAAAAGTCGCAGCCCCCAGCCCGGCGAGGGCGCCGGATGAGTCCCCGGCGAAGGAGAATGAGAGGTCCGCATCGCCGCTTTCGATCCGGAGCTGGCCGTCGCGGGTCACGGAGGCGACGAAGGTCGGATGGTCGGCCCCCACCGCGGCGTTGATGCGCGCGACGAGGTCGGCCAGAGACGTGTCGCCGCCGCCGAGGCCGTCGAGGTCGACCTCGATGTTGTACGTGTCGACCTCCCCGGTGGCTTCCCGAACGACGCGCAGGTCGAAGCTGCCATTGCGTGCCGGCGGAACGAGCGCCAGCGACGAGAGCGGCGCGCTCGGGTCCGTCACGCGCGTCGTGGCGGTCAGCTCCCGCCACCGCAGGAGCCCTTCGCCCGTACTGTGGACGCGGTTGAATTCGCCGATGATGGCCCGCGCGAGCGAGTCCAGCTCGCTCCGGATGTCGACGACGGTCCGGTCGCGGCTCTCCACGATCCCCAGGAGCCTCCCGCCGCGGATCGCCAACCGTTTTCCGTCGCTCTCGAACCTCACATCGGAGACGAGGACCCCGTCGTCGGCGTCCGTGTCGAGCACGAGCGATTTCGCGTTACCGTCGAGGACGAGAAAGTCGCTCCCGGCGAGGATGTTGAGCGAACCGGCGGTCGTCTCGATGGCTTTTACCTCGACGATCTCGGAGAGCTGTTTCACCAGCTCTTCCCGCTGGTCGCGGAGCTCGTTGGCGGTCCCCGGATTCGTCCCCCCGCCCTCCGCGGCCACGATTTGCCGGTTGAGGGAGGCGATTTCGCCGGAGAGGCGGTTGATCTCTCCCACCGCGGTCTCGACCTCCCTTTCGAGGTCGCGCCGCAGCTCCAGGAGGTCTCGGTCGCGGCTGCGGAACCCGGCCGCCAGCTCCTCGCCGCGGCTGGCGAAAAGGGCGCGCGCCGAGTGGTCCTCAGGGCGGTTCGCCAGGTCCTCGGCGGCCTCGAAGAACCGCTCGAGGGCGGAGATGATGGAGTCACCGTCCAGCTCCCCGAGGAGCGCCTCGATCCTCCCGAGGACCCTGTCGCGCGTCGACAGCTCTCCGAGGGCCGATCGGGCCCCCCGGAGCAGCTCCTCCAGCCGGCGGTCGAGCACCCTCCCCACCCGAACGAGGTCGACGCCGCCGCCGAGTTTCACACGCCCCTGGTCGACCCCTTCGCGGGCATGCAGCTCGACCCGCTGGCGCGTGTAGCCCTCGGTGTTGGCGTTGGCGATGTTCTGACCCACCGTACGCACCGCCGCGGAGGCGGACGACAGGGCTGAACCGGCCAGACCAAGCGTGGCGAAGAGGTTGGACATCGGTCTCTTTCAGATCCTACGGTCGAGGAGAATCGAGCCCGGGGAGGTCTCCCCGCCGCCCGCCTTCGTGTAGATCTTCGCTTCGGGGTCCGCCCCCTTGAGGAGCGAAAGGAAGATGTGGACGTGCTCGAGCGAGTGGAGAACCAAAGTCCGGTTGAGCCGGTTGAGCCGGTTGATCGCGTCGGCGAGGTCGCGCAGCTCGTCCCTCAAGTCGAGGATCGCCTCGCGATGGCGCTCGCCGACCCGCTGTACGAGGTCCAGGAGGCGCATCCGGCGCCCCGGGGAGAACCCGAAGGCATCCCCGACCTCTTCGGTCAGAGGAATCCGCTTCCGATCCGACTCGCCGATCGCTTCGATCGCCAGCCTTTCGGCCCCGACGACCTCGGCGATCTCCTCGATGCGGCCGGCCACCATGGCATCCTTCTTGCGCTCCATCGCCTCGAGCAGCGCACGGTGGTTGCGGGCGTGCTCCTCAAGCGTGGCGATCAGAAGGTCGAGCTTGGACTCGAGCGCTTCGCGGCTTCCGAGTCCGCCGGCCTCGCCGCTGTTGCCGAACGTCCCATCCGCGATGATCTTGTCCATTGCCATCTTCATCCTCTCCATGAGTGTGTTTCCGACTTGCCGGCTGATTTCTCAGAAGCGAAGGGCTCCGGCGTCCTTCTCGCCATCGACTTTTCTACGAGGCTCGCGATCCCGAAAGGCTTTCGCGCCGCGACCGCCGAGCCGATTTGATCCAGGAACAGATTCCGCATGACCCCCGCGGAGGCTCCCGCCCCGAAGAACGAGGTGGTTTCCCCCTGGAGGGTCGCCTCGAGGATCATGCGCACGAAGACCGCCTCGAAATCGCGGGCCGCGCGCTCCAGCGCCGGTCCGGCAACCGCCCGCCCTCCGAGACCGCCCGCCGCTCCGCCCGCCGCTCCGCCCGCGAGGCGGAGGGCGTCCCAGCCGGGGGCCGCCGGCAGGATCCCGCGATCGCCGCTCTGTCCCATCGCTTCCACCACGGGCTATTTCTCCACCAGATGGCCGATGATCGCCTTGGTTCGGTGCAGCTCGCGGAGGATGCTCGCGATGTCCTTCGAGTCGAAGCCGTGCTTGTCGAGGTCCTTCATGACGTCGATGAGGAGCGGGTTGCGCTCCGCATCGGCGGCCGGAGGCGCCGTCCCGTTGGGCTCGCTCGGCCTCGCATCGGGCACGCGGAGCATCGAGCCTTTGTAGTTCACGACGGAGGAGGCAGCGACGCGCACTGCCCCGTTGATGGCGACCGCGCCGCTCTGGCGGTTGATCGAGATGAGCGCGTCGCGCTCGACCTCTGGCACCTCGATGTCGAGGACCCGCGAGATGAACTCGACGACTCGATCGTCCCTGAGGAAGTGGTTCGGGATTCGGACCGCGACGGTGCCGCTGTCGGACGCGGCCGCCAGGGGTGAAGCCGCCTCGGCCCCTCCCGGCTCGCGGAACAGCTCGTGACGGTTGATCCGGGTCGCTATGCGCGAAGCCGTCCCGAAGTCCGGCTCCAGGAGCAAGATCGTGATCGAGTCGAGGTTTTCGAGGAAGGGGGTGGAATCGATGGCCGCTTCGAGGACCGCCTGGCTGCGTCCCACCGTGACCTTGCCCTCGTCCTCGCGGTCGACGAACACCTGGCCCTGGGCGAGCGCGAAATAGGGAATCGTATTCTTGCCGACCTCGGCTTCGACCGCGCCCGGGCCGCGCAGGGGCACGGCCAGGAGGTGCCCGCCGCGCAGCGAGCTCGCATCTCCGAGCGAGGAGACTGTCACGTCGAACTCGGTCCCTACCTTGAGATTCGAGGGGATCGTGGCGCTGACGATGACGATGGCGGTGTTGCGGCTCTTCAAGTCGGCCGGGCCGAGCTGGATGTTCGTGCCCATGTTGCGGACCAGGTTCGCGAAGAACTTCTTCTTCAGCTCGTTCTGCTGGCTGTCGCCGGTGCCGCTGAGGCCGATCACGAGACCGATGCCCGTCAGGTGCTGCGGGCGGACTCCCTTGACCCGGGCGATATCGCGGACCCTCTGAGCATGGGCCACGGAGGAGCTGAAGCTCACTGCGAGAAACACCGCCAGGAAAACGATGCCGCCCCGAGCCGCTCGTCCGACGCTGTGGGGAGTCGTGGCGCGGTTGATCCTGGCCCACCTTGTCATAGCGCGCTTGCTCATAAGCCGCTGAGGAGCAAACCCTGTTCCACGCCTCCTCACCACTACCGACTGGGCCCTCCACTCCCGATCCCCTCCGGATAGGGCCGCCGCAAGGGCCGTCGCCGCGGGGGCCGCCTCTCGACAGCCGCGAACGGCGGTTTCAGCCTCGTCCGGCCGATCCGGCAGCATTCCGAGAACCGAAATTGGAGCCGAACTCAGAACGGCCATAGCCACTCCATCAACCAGCTCAAGATCGACCGGCCGAGGTTGCGCGAGACCGGACCATGGCCCGAGTAGACGAGCTTCATGTCGGCTACACGCTCGGAGCGCACCGAGCGGTCGCGCGGGTGGACGTCATCGACGGAGACTTCGCCGAAGAGCGTGAGGATGCTCTCCTCGTCGTTGATGAGGCGCGTCTTGCGGGCTTCGATGATGAGGTTCCCGTTGGGAAGGACCTCGACGACGCGGGCGGCGATGCGAAAGAGGATCTTTTCGCGCCGGTCCGTCGTGCCCCTCCCTTCCTGGCGCTTCTCGGTTTCGAGATCGAGCGCGGGGAGCGTGCTGGAGGTCGATTTCCCCAGGGTGAACTCTTCCGGATCGAAGTGCGACCACTCGTTCAGCGTCGCTTCGAGGTCGAATTTCCGGCGCAGGTTGATGTTGGAGTTATTGGAAGCGAACCCGTTCTCATCGACGATGATCAAGACCAGATCGTTCGGCTTGAACGTGCGCTCGGGCAGCTGCTCCGAGTCGTAAAGAGACCGCGGGCCATCCTTGCCTGCGTGCCGGAGCCAGAGCGATTCGGCCCCGCAGGCGGCGGATGGGACGACAACGAGCGCCGACGTGAACCCGAGCGTGAACCACATCCGCCGGATCATGACCTACTCCACTGTCCCCCCGTCACTGGCCCCCCGTCTCTCCACTTCCCTCCTCCTTCTATGGGGCCGCGGGCTCCTGCGGGATCGCCTCGCCTTTCCCCACGACCTTCGCCGCGAGCCGCTGGCTCGTCCGGACGTTCTGCACCTCGATCAGCTCTCCGATGGCGCCGGCGGCGAGCGCCAATCCGGGTTCCTCAATGACGAGAGACCGGCTGACGCTCCTGAGAACGACCCGGGAGTCCTTGAGGACCACAGGGACGGGCTCGGAAGGCGCCTCAGGATGCGATCTCCGCGGCCGGTTCAGGGCCGGGGCGGTCGATCGAGCCTCCGGCCTCGCCGTCGACGGATGGTCCTCAGGCAGTTGTTGCGGAACGTTGAAGCGGCCCGCCACCGTTCCTTGGGCGGTGGGTTCGGCCGGAAGCACGGATGTGCGGGCGGCTCCCTTGAGGAGGAACCGCCGCTCCGCGATGCCTGCCTCGCGCAGCCGTGCGGCAACTTCCCGAGCATCGATCTCCCGCATCGATCCGCGCTCGGGCGCGAACCCAAGGAGGAGATCGCCGGCGTAACGCCGGAGCCGAAACGGGTCGTTGGGGAGCTGGGCCACATCGCCGAGGCTGACGAAGGGGCCGTGGACCGCCGCGTTCTCGCGCAGGACAACGAGCATCGGCCCGTCTTCCTCCTCGGCCCTTCCCCCGGCCTTTTCTCCAATCCCGACCTCCGGAGTGGAGGCGCCGTGGAGCGGGCCCGAAAGCGAGAGCCAGAGAGCCGAAACGATCGAGAGCCGCATCATCATTTCCATCACGCCCGTAGGTTGTTGGCGAGCTGCAGAGCCTGGTCCGAGGTCCGCACGACGTTGGCGTTGATCTCGTAGGAGCGCTGGGCCTTGATGAGGTCCACCAGCTCCTGCACCGCCTGAACGTTCGAGTTCTCGAGGTGCCGCTGGAGGAGGGAAGCGGCTCCTTGTTCGTTGGGGATGACTTCGGTCGGCGCCCCCGAGGCAGGGGTCTCCTCGAAGAGGTTCTCTCCCACGGGCTTCAGGCCGGCCGGGTTGAGGAACCGGACGAGCGTGAGCTGCCCCTGATCGGCTCCCTGCGGATCGACATCGTTGAAGCTCGTGATGCGGCCGTCCGGGGCGATCGTGATGCTCTTGGAGTCCTCGGGGATGTTGATGGCCGGATCGAGGATGTCGCCGAGCATCGTGACGACGAGGCCGTTGGGATCCTTCGTGAAGTTCCCATTGCGGGTGTAACCGACCTTGCCGTTGAGCCGCACGATGCGGAAGAACGCGTTGTCGTCCCCGACGATGGCGAGATCCAGCTCGTTCCCGGTCTTGTCCATGCCGCCGCTCGCGAAGACCTTCTGGGTGGAAACGACCCGCACGCCGTTGCCGATCTGGACCCCCGACGGCCGAGGCTTGTCCCCGGGGCCGCTCGAGCCCATCATTGCCTCCGCCTGGTAGAAGAGGTCGGCGAAGTTGATGCGGTCCTTCCGGAAGCCGTGCGTGTTGATGTTCGCCATATTGTTGGCGATCACGTCGATGTTGCGAAGCTGGGCGTCCATGCCCGTCGCCGCGGTATGAAGGGCGCGCACTCCCACGGTTCAGCTCCTTTAATGGTTCGTCACGCGGTCACCCTCGGAAGGTCCGAAGCGGCCCGCGCGAGCGTGGAGTCCTGGATCCGGGCCATCTGAAGATTGGCTTCGTAGGCTCGATGGCTCTGGATGAGGCGGACCATCTCGTTCACGGGGCTCACGTCCGAAACTTCGAGGGACCCCTGGATCACCTCGGCCGCGGCGGCCGGGGGAAGACCCTCTCCGAGGTACCGAAAGTAATTCCCGCCCGCCTTGTCGAAACGGGCCGGGTCGAGGCCTCCGGCCACGAGGAGTCGGCCGGCCGGCCGCCCATTGACGGAGATTTCTCCTCGCGAGCCGACGCGGACTTCTCCCGCGCCGACACTCACCGGATTGCCATCGACTCCGAGAAGCTTAAAGCGGCCATCGGCCGTCACCAAGTCCCCCGCCGCGTTGCGGCGGAAGCTTCCGGCCCGAGTGTAGAGAAGCTGGCGGCCATCGCCGACGACGAAGAACCCATCGCCCCGCAAGGCGAGGTCGAACGAGTCGCCGGTCGGCACGATCGCCCCCTGCGAGCGGGAGAAGGCGACCTCATCGAGGAAGACGCCGCCTGGTAGGCCGTCGAGACCCGCATCGAGCCCGCCGGCGCCGGGGATCAAGTCCTCGCGCGCCTCGGCAAGACGGCGCCGGAACGACACCGAGTCGGACTTGTAGCCGTCGGTCGAGCTGTTCGCCAGGTTGTTGGCGATCACCGCCTGGCGCACCTCCTCGATGAGGGCACCGGCGGCGCTCAGGTAGATTCCGTGGAGCATGGAGGGCGGGGAAGCAATCCACTGGCCAACGAACGTGGAACCGAACGGTCCCGATCGGTCCAGAGGGAACTCGAAGCGGACGCTCACCTTCTCGGAAGGCTGAGCGGTCCACTCCCTGCGAAAGGAGGCGGCAAGAACGGCCCGAGCGGCCGGACCTGCCGCTCGGCTGGCGCCTGCCGAAGGCTGGGCAAACGGTCCGCTGGTCGCGACCGGCGTCGGCTCTTATAATGCCGCCCTCACTCGGGAAGCGGCACCCGTAGCTCAATTGGATAGAGTGATGGCCTTCGAAGCCATAGGTTGCAGGTTCGATCCCTGCCGGGTGCGCCAGAACCGGTGCCACGCTGGAAGGTTTTCTTCCAGCGTGGCGACTCGTCACGATGGTATTCCTTCACGTCCTACTCCTCTTCGCGCCATTTGGTGCCGAAGGACCTCGCGGCCCCGCGCAGATCGAGATCCGCGACCGCGCCACGGTCCGCTTGGTCGATCTTCCTGATGCGGCTGCCCCGGCCGCGGATTCCGCACCTCGTACGAGACGTGTCGTCCGGCGCCAACGCCGGCAGGTGGGCCTTTCGCGGGAGGCCGCCTCCCTCGATGGGCCCGCGTTGGATCCAAGAACTCCCGGTCCCCACCCCGGCAAGGCGGCCCCTTCCCGACGCCCGCGCGCCCGCTCTGATCTCGCCCCCTACCGCCGCAAGCTTCCCGGCCCTGGAGGACGATGGAACGTGGACACCGCCCGATACGAACGGCGCGGTCGGCCCAAACCATCTGGTCGCTGCGTTGAATTCGCAGGTCCGGGTTCGAGCCCGAAACGGGCAGGAAATAAAGACCGTCTCCCAGGCGGCTTTCTGAGGTGCGCTCGGAGCCGTTGAGGCGTTCGGCCCGCGCGTGCTTTACGATCCCATTTCATCGCGATGGATCCTCACAGCGGCCGGGCCGTACTCAGATACCGACAGCCTCTTGATTGCAGTTTCCGCGATCGACCGATTTTGCGGGCGCATACTACTCGTTCCGCGGCTGGAAGGATCCTCCAGGGACCATGCGAGGAGAGGTCCTTCTGAGGTCCGGCCTCGCGGTCTACGACACTGAAGAGCCCAACCTCTGGGGAGACTACAGCTCTACGGTCGTCGATCCCGCGAACGACACGAGCTTCTGGACGATCCAGGAGTACGCGAGGCCCCTCGCGCCGGATGGCAGCAGCCGATGGGGGACATGGTGGGGACGAGTCGATCCGCCGGCGGTAGAGGTCTTTCGCCGCGGCGACGCGAACTCCGACGGCCGAGTCGACATCTCCAACGCGATCGCCGTGCTCTTCGGCGTCTTCGGCGGGGGGCCTCCGTTGCCTTGTCCCGATGCTTCGGAGGCCGATGACAACGCCTCTCTGACCCTGACGGAGCCATCTTCACCCTGCGTTACCTGTTCGTCGCCGAGAGAGCCCCTGCGGCTCCCGGCCCTGATGGTTGCGGCCCCGACCCGACGGCCGATCTGCTGTCTCCTTGCTCTTATGACAGCCAGACGTGCAGTGGGTGATTGAATCCCCTGCTGCTTTACAGGCGTGCGGTGTTAAATTTGTGTCCGCATCATGCCGCACCCCTGGCCCTACGTTTCGTTCCTTGTCGTGTCTAGCTTCCTGCCATGGACTCTCTTGGCCGCTGAAGGTCCGTTCTTTCTGCCCCAGCGCATTCTCGGACTGCCCCGGACGGTCGTCCTTGCCTCGGGCGATTTCGACGGCGACGGCGCGATCGACCTCGCGGCGGCGGGGGGCGGCGCCGAGGTGGTTCTGCTCTTTCAGGAGCCGGCGGAGCCGAGGAGCTGGCGGAAGCCGGTCCCGGTCTCCGTCGGCAGTGCGTGTTTCCATCTACGCGCGGGCGACGCGAACCGCGACGGAATCGACGACCTTCTCGTCTGCGACCCGGGTACGCAGGCTTACCTCCTCCTCTCGCGCGGCGGCGGCCTCTTTACTCCGCCGGCGGCTCTGCCCTCCTCGCGCGGGGCGCGCTGGAGCGCGGTGGGCGACTGGAATAGCGATGGCGCGCTTGATGCGGCCATCGCCACGCACTCACTCGGCACGATCGCGGTCTATCTCGGAAGCGGCGACGGCCACTTGGAATTGAAGGCGGATCTCGCCACCGGCGGTCGGCCGCACTCCATCGAGTCGCTCGATTGGGAGGCCGACGGGAAGCTCGACCTCGCCGTGGGGATCGACTCCTCGGGCATCCTCCCGCTTGAGGGCGACGGCGCTGGAAATTTCAGTTTCCGGCCCCGCGTCGAAGTTCTCGGCCACTGCTTCCAGACGATCGCGACCGGCGATTTCAACCGCGACGGCCGTCCGGATGTCGCCACCGAGTGCGGGGTCGGGATGAGCCGGGCCGCTGGCGGCTTCGAGAAGGTCGCCCTCGCCGGGGATTCCTGGGTTCAAAGCGCGATCGCGGACATGGACGGGGATGGAAAAGCCGATCTCCTCCGCCTCATGCACGAGCGGCTCGCGCTCCAGGTACTGCCCGGCGACGGGCAGGGCGGCTTCCGCCCTCCGGTCGAATTCGCCCCGGCGGGCGAAACCGCGCTCTGGGTCATCGCCCGCGATCTCGACGGCGACGGGCGGAACGACGCGGCGATCGCCGATCACACCGCTTCGTCGATCACCGTCTTCTGGGGCCGGCCGGGCGAGCGATTCCTCGGCGGCGGCGAGGTCCTGGGCCGGACGTTTCCAGGCACTGTGGACTTCGCGACGGCGGATGTCGATCGCGATGGCCATTGGGACCTTCTCGCCGCCGGCCTAGCGGCGCCCTGGGTCGACTTTTACCGGGGGCCGTTCACCGTCCCGGCAGCGGGGCCCGCGCCGTCGATCGACACCGGGTCGCCGTTCACCTCCATCGAGGCCGCGGACCTCGACGGAGACGGCACGCCGGACCTCGCCGGGCTGAGCGCTGGTCTGAACACGCTGTTCGTCGTGTTCCTGAGGCCCGAGGCGACGGTCCGCTTTGGAGCTGAAATCCCGACGGGGCCGCTTCCCACGGCCCTCGCCTTGGGGGACCTGACGGCCGATGGGATCGCCGATGCCGCAGTCGCAAACGCAGGTTCGAGCGAGATCGCGATCTTCGAAGGTAAGAGAGGATCCGAGCCCCTTCTCGTGAGGTCCCTCGCGATCGGTGCCGTGCCGCGGGCGGTCTCCATTGCCGATTTCGACGGCGATGGGCGGCCGGATATCCTCGCCGGCGTGGCGGGGACGCCGCCGGGGTTCGCCTTCTTCAAGAACCGCGGGGGGATGAACTGGGCCCCGACCCGGCGGCTGGCGGCCGAATCGCCGCTCGGCCGGATGCGGGCCGCGGACATCGATGGCGACGGCCGCGCCGATCTCACGTTTGCTGGCGTTCCCCGCCGATCGATCGCGCTCCTCTTGCAGAGAGGGGACCTCGATTTCGCCCCGCACGAGGAGATCGACATCGGGTTTACGCCTTTCGATCATTTCTTCGCGGACTGGGGCGGCGACGGCACCGCCGACTGGATCCTTCTCGGCGATCCGGGGATCTTGGTCCTTTCGGGGCGCACCCCGGCACAGGAAGTTGCCCGGCTGCGACGGGGCGATGCCGACGGAGACGGCGAGCGATCCGTCAGCGATGCGGTCGTCGTTCTCCTCCACCTCTTCCTCGGAGGGGGGCCGCTCGCCTGCCCCGACGCCGCGGACACGGATGACAGCGGCGCTCTCGATCTCGCCGATCCGATCGGCCTTCTCAACCACCTTTTCTTGGGGGCCGGACCGGTCCCTGAGCCTTCGGGCCCGCACTGCGGGCCGGATCCGAGCGCCGACGGCCTCGGAGAGTGCGCCGATCGCTGCTGAAACGAGATCTCAGCGCCTCGGGGCGACTCTCCGGACGCGGTGGTTGTTGGAATCGCCGATGTAGATCGTCCCCTCGGAGTCAACCGCGATTCCATGCGGCCTGTCCATCTTGGCCTGGAGCGCCGGCCCTCCGTCGCCGCCGAACCCGCGTGCCGCGGGTCCCCCTCCCGCGACGGTTGAAACCGTGCGGAGGCCGCCATCGATCCTCCGGATGGCGTGGTTTTCCGTGTCGACGACGAAGATCGAGCCGTCTGGGCCCGCGGCGATTCCTTTGGGTCCGTTGAATGTCGCCTGAGCCGCCGGTCCGTCGCGAAAACCGATCTCGCCGGTGCCGGCGACGCGCTGGAGGACGCCGGTGGCGAGGTCCATCCTCCATACACTGTGGCCCTCGCGCAGGGCGATCCAGAGGATGCCCTTCGCAATGAAGAGTGCGCGCGGCCCGCGCAGCGGCTGGCCGGTGGCCTTCTCGCCGTCCCGCGGCAGCTCGGCCTCGCCGTTCCCCGCGATCGTCTCGATCGTCCCACGCTTCAGGTTGACACGGCGGATGCGGTGGTTCCCGATGTCCGCGATAAAGAGCCCGCCAGCGCCGTCGAGGGCGATACTGTGCGGCTGGCGCAGATCGGCCTTCGTCGCGGGGCCTCCGTCACCGCCGAAGCCCGCCCGGCCCGTGCCGGCCACGGTGACGATCGTGTGATCCTTGGCGGAGACTTTCCGCACGACGGCGCCGACCATCTCGACGAAAAAGAAATCTCCCGCCGCGTCAAAACGGACCTCGTAGGGCTCATTGAGCTGGGCCCGGGTCGCCGGTCCTCCATCGCCCGAGTAGCCCTTCTCGCCTGTCCCGGCTACCGTCGTGACCCGCCTGCCGGATGGGTCGAGGCGTAGAACGCGATGGTGCCCGACCTCGCAGATGTAGAGCGCCCCGTCGGGGCCGACCTCGACACCAAAGGGCTGGTCGATCGCGAACTCCTTCGCCGGACCCTGGGAGGGGCCGAGCGAGGCGGTTCCCGTGCCAGCGGCAGTGGAGATCGTCCCCGGGGCCTCACCGGCGCAGAAGACGAGGACTACGAGGAACAGGAAGCTTGCTGAGAGTCCCAAGGTTCCCTCCCTTGGCAGCCCGAAGGGCAAGCCTGACGCTCAGAGGATAAACAGCGGCGCCAAAACCAGCGTCACCGTCGACAGGAGCTTGATCAGAACGTGAATGGAGGGCCCGGCGGTGTCCTTGAAAGGATCGCCGACCGTGTCGCCGATCACGGCGGCTTTGTGGGCGTCGGACTTCTTTCCGCCGTACTGGCCCGTCTCGATGAATTTCTTGGCGTTGTCCCAGGCTCCGCCACCGTTGTTCATCATGGTCGCCAGCAGGATCCCCGTGATCGTGCCCACCATGAGGAGCGCCGCGGCCGCCTCGGCCTTGAAGATCGCGCCCACGAGGACCGGGACCGTAACGGCCACGATGCCGGGGAGCACCATCTCCCTAAGCGCCCCCTTGGTGGCGATGTCCACGCATGCCGCGTAATCCGGCGGGTTCTTCCCCTCAAGAACGCCCATTTCGACGAACTGCCGCTTCACCTCGTTGATGATGTAGTAGGCGCACCGGCCGACGGCGCGGATCGCCAGCGAGCTGAAAAGGAAGATGAGCATGGCGCCGAGCATCGCGCCGATGAAGACACCCGGCTTGGCCAGATCGACGACGTGGAGCACTGATCGGCCCGCCTTCGTCAGGAGGCTGGACACCTCGTCCAGATAGGCGGAGAAGAGGAGAAAGGCCGCCAGGGCCGCGCTTCCGACCGCGTAGCCCTTCGTCAGGGCCTTCGTCGTGTTGCCCACCGAGTCGAGGCGGTCCGTTCGGTTGCGGATGTCGAGCGGTTGCTTCGACATCTCCACGATCCCGCCGGCGTTGTCGGTGATCGGGCCGAACGTATCCATCGAGAGGATGTAAGCGCAGGTGGCGAGCATGCCCATGGTGGCGACCGCGGTGCCGAAGAAGCCCGCCCCCACCGTGTTCGGGAGCGCGCGCTGTCCGAAGTCGAAAGAGAACCAAAGGGCCGCCGAGATCACAAGGATCGGCGCTGCGGTGGCCTCAAGCCCTACCGCCATGCCCGTGATGATGTTCGTGGCGGAGCCCGTCTGGGAGGCGCGGGAGATCGCCTTGACCGGCGGGTACTTGTACTCGGTGTAGTACTGGGTGATGAGGACGAAGAGGATCGACGTCACGATCCCGATGAGCCCGCAGTAGAAGAACCAGAGGTTGTTCTGGAGGAGAAAGTAGGTCGCGGCGTAGAATCCGACTGCCGCCAGCACGCTCGTGACGAAGTAGCCGAGGTTCAGGGCGCGCATCGGGTCGCCGTCTTCCTTCGTCCGCACGAAGAAGATTCCCACGATCGACGCCAGGAGACCGAAGGATCGCGCCACCAGAGGGAACAGAATCGCCGACTCGGCCAAGGGCGCCAGTCCGGGAGATAACGAGACGTTGTAGAGGGCGATCCCGAGGATCATGGCGCCGATGTTCTCCGCGGCGGTCGACTCGAAGAGGTCCGCACCGCGGCCTGCACAGTCGCCGACGTTGTCGCCGACCAGGTCGGCGATGACCGCAGCGTTGCGCGGGTCATCCTCAGGGATGCCGGCGTGCACCTTGCCGACGAGGTCCGCTCCGACGTCGGCGGCTTTGGTGTAGATGCCGCCGCCGAGCTGGGCGAAGAGGGCCACGAAACTGGCCCCGAAACCGTAGCCGATCAGGAGGTGAGGGATGTTCTGGGGCTCGTGGCCGAAGTATCGGTAAATCGCGTACAGCCCACCGACGCCGAGCAGGCTCATGGAAACCACGGTCAAACCGGAGACGGAGCCTCCCCAGAAGGAGACCCGCAGAGCCTCATCGAGCGTCCTTGTGGCCGCGGCGGCGGTGCGGATGTTCGAGCGAATCGACACGAACATCCCGATGTAGCCGGCGAGCCCCGAGCAGATCGCCCCCAGGAAAAAAGCGACCGTGGCGTAGGCTCCGCCCGAAGCGTCCTTCTTGAGGAGCCAGTAAAGGAGCATGATCACGATGCCCAGGACAACGCTCAGAATCGCGATCGTCTGATACTGGCGGCGGAGGAAAGCCTCGGCGCCCTGCTTGATCGCCGTGGAGATTTTCTGCATCGCCTCGCTCCCGCAGTCCTTGCGCAGGATATAGAGGGCGAGGAACCAAGCGACGCCGAGGGAGAAGCACCCGGTCGCCAAGACAAAGATCAACCACCCGACCTGTTGCATGAGGGGAATCCTTTAATCAAAAGGGACCGCCTTGTAAAGAGGGATAGGGGGAAAACTTCGCCCGCTGCGCTCCGCTGTGAGACAGTGGACCCCTCGTTTCACCGGCCGACACGTTTCAGGTTATCGGTTGCATCGGTCCGAGTTTCTGATACTTTTTTCGGACCAAATTCGTAGACGCCGAATCTCTCCGACCGTCGGCGAGCCGACCAGGCCAGCCGATATGGAGAGAGCGGGGGACCCAAATCTGGGGTGAATCCTGCACCATCGACCTCCATGCAGGGACTGGTGGCGCAGGCAGGGTACCTGGAGGGCCCGAACCCGTCAGCTAACCTCGCAGGCATGCCACAGGAGCCGGAAGGCGGTGAACATCCGCTGGACTGACCTCATTCTGGGTCCGGCCAAGGACCCTCTGAATCCCAAGGTCTTTCACACGATCACGCTGGCGGCGTTCTTCGCCTGGGTCGGGCTCGGGGCCGATGGGCTCAGTTCGTCGTGCTACGGCCCGGAGGAGGCCTTCGAGGCGATCAAGGGCCATCCTTTCCTCGCCCTCCCAATGGCGGTCTTCACCGCCTTGACGGTCTTCATCATCTCCGCGAGCTACTCGCAGATCATCGAGTTGTTTCCATCCGGGGGGGGTGGTTACCTGGTTGCGACGAAGCTCCTGGGCCGAGGCCCCGGCGTCGTCTGCGGTTCCGCTCTGATCCTGGACTACATCCTCACGATCGCCATCTCGGTGTCAAGCGGCGTCGATGCAATCTTCAGCTCGATTCCGACGCTCTTCACTGGAATGCCCAAGCCGTGGATCGACCACCTGGCGAACTGGAAGCCCCACGCCGCGATCGTGATCATCGGAATTCTGATCCTCTTGAACCTCCGTGGTGTGAAGGAGTCGATCGTCATCCTCTTGCCGGTCTTTCTGACTTTCTTGCTCACTCACCTGGTGGGGATCCTCTGGGCGATCCTTGCCCACGCGAGCGAAGTTCCGGCCCTGGCAACAACGGCCGTGCGCGAGATTCATGCCGGGGCGGCGCGGGAGGGCGGGTGGCTGGCTCTCCTCGCGGTGTTCTTTGCGGCCTACAGTAAAGGCGCTGGTACGTACACCGGCATCGAAGCCGTGAGCAACTCGATGCAGATCCTCCGCGAGCCGCGGGCCGCGACCGGACGGCGGACCATGCTCTACATGGCGATCTCGCTCGCCTTCACAGCCGGGGGGCTTCTCGTGGGCTATCTGCTCCTCGATGTCCAGGGCGCGAAGGGCAAGACGATGAACGCCTCCTTCTTCGAGCGGGTCTTCAGCCCGTGGAATCTTCAGGGACTTCCTCTCGGCGACTGGCTGATCGTCATCACGCTCCTGTCGGAAGCGGCTCTCCTCTTCGTGGCGGCCCAGGCTGGATTCATCGGCGGCCCGCGCACGCTCGCGACGATGGCCCTCGACCGATGGGTGCCGACGCGGTTCAGCCATCTCTCGAATCGACTAGTCATCCAGGACGGCGTTCTCTTCATGGGCATGGCGGGTGCCCTCTTCGTTCTCTTCACGAAGGCCGAAGTGAAGGTCCTCGTCGTGCTCTACAGTATCAACGTCTTCCTGACGTTCACCCTCTCGCAGCTTGGGATGTGCGTCCACTGGCTGCGGACCCGACCGACAGGCGTCCGGTGGCGCCGCAAACTCTCGATCAACGGCCTCGGGTTGCTGCTCTGCGTACTCATCCTGGTGCTCATGGTCTACTTCAAATTTGCACTTGGAGGTTGGGTCACCATCCTCCTCACCGGCGCCGCCGTCGTCTGCTGCTACCTCGTCCACGGCCACTACGAAAAGGTGCGCCGATGCCTCCGCGATCTCGACAAGCTCGAGGACATCAGCCACCCGCCGGTCTCCGGCCCCGCGCCGGCAATGACCCCGAACGCTCCCACGGCGGTCATCCTCGTGAGCGGCTTCAACGGCCTCGGCATGCACTCCTTCCTCACCGTCCTGCGGATGTTCCCGAATCACTTCAGGAACTTCGTCTTCCTCTCCGTCGGCGTGGTCGATTTCGAGGAGTTCAAGGACCCGGAGGAGATCGAACGGCTGCGCCGCCGCACGATGGAATCCCTCGAGAAATACACCGGCAAGGCCGCGGCGATGGGCCTCTATGCCGAGCACCTCCAGGGTTTCGGCACCGACCTGGCGGACGAGGTCGAGAAGATCGCCACGGAACTCGTCAAGAAGTTCCCCGGGGCGATCTTCTTCGCCGGCCAGCTCGTCTTCGAGGAGGAGAACGTGCTCACGCACTCCCTCCACAGCCAGGCGGCGTTCGAGATCCAGCGGCGCCTTCAGTTCTCCGGCGTTCCGCTCGTCCTCTTGCCCGTGAGGATGCGCCCTTCCGCCGGGACGGGAGCTTGATCCCTCACTCCTCGGATTCCTTCTCGCCCTTGACGTCACCGATGTAGATCGACTCGAGGCGCCACTCTCTCTTCAAGCGCCCCTCGCGCATGTTCACGAGCGGAAGGTAGTTCTTCAGGATGCGGATGGGCTGCAGGAGCCGGATCGTCGAGACCTCCTCGATCGAGTCCTTCCCGTGGTTCTTCTGGAGCGAGGGGACGACGAATTTCTGGAAGCGCTCGACGATGTCCGCCTCGGACCTCCCCTCCACCACCATCACGAGAGCGATGTGGCCGTCGATCTCAGCGATATAGGACTCGAAGATCAGCTTCGTGAAGATCGTGATCACGTTGGGCTCCTCCTTGATCTCGCTGACGATCTGGCTGTACGTGATCCCGAGGCGGAACTTGATGATGAAGAGGTGCTGGACCGCGAACTGGCCGGTGCCCGCCGGCAGCATGTTCACGTGGGTCATGTACGAAATGATCCCGCCCGTCTCGAGCCCTTTACGCTTTCGGCCAACGGTGCGGCTGGGGATGCCCATCTCGTCGCCGAGCCTGTTGTCCGAGAGGCGGGGATTCTTGATCAGGGACCGAATGATGTCCCCTTCCTGCTCGTCGAACTGACGCATCGCTTCTCCTTGAGCACAAACCTGACTTCCGAGGGTCCGATTTGACGAATTCTTGACATTCTCTTGCACTTCTTCGGCTAGTCAAGAATCTCCTAAAATCTCCGTTGACTTATTTGTGCCTTTTTGATAGATTTCGCAGCCGGTTTGAGCCCGGAGACGCGCCGCAGGGCGGATGGCGCGGGCTCCACAGTTAGTCGGCACTGCGGGTCGGCGCAATGTATGGGCACAGCGGGTCGGCAAAGAAGAATTCGGTTAGAAACATTGAGGTTACAGGGATGGACGGCATTTCGCCTCCGCACGGGTATCCTCCGAAGCAAGGTCTTTACGACCCCGAGAACGAGCACGATGGCTGCGGCGTAGCGTTCGTGGCCAAGATCGACGGCAGGAAATCGCACGATGTCGTCCGCAACGCCATAACGGTCCTAGAAAACCTCAACCACCGCGGCGCCTGCGGCTGCGATCCCGAGACCGGCGACGGCGCGGGGATCATCCTCCAGGTGCCGCACCGCCTTTTCCTCCGCGAGTGCGGCGCGCGCGGCGTCGAGCTGCCGCAGCCGGGCGAGTATGGGGTCGCGATGGTGTTCCTCCCTCGATCGGAGGCTCAGCGCCGCTCGTGCGAGGAGGCGATCGAGCAGATCGTCCGCGAAGAAGGGCAGGAGGTACTCCTCTGGCGCGACGTGCCTGTGAATTCGAACGCCCTTGGCCGTCTCGCCCGCGAGTCGGAGCCGGCAATCCGCCAGCTCTTCATCCGCCGCGGGCGCGAGGTCCCGACGGAGACCGCCTTCGAGCGCAAGCTCTACGTCATCCGCAAGCGGGCCGAGAAAGCCGTCGAGGAGTCCGCGCTCGCCGAGGGGGAGTCGTTCTACATCTGCAGCTTCTCGGCGGTGACGGTTGTCTACAAGGGGCTTCTCCTGGCCCCGCAGGTGCCGAATTACTACCTCGACCTTCAGGACCCAGCGCTGGTGAGCGCGCTCGCGCTCGTGCACTCGCGCTTCAGCACGAACACCTTTCCTTCCTGGCACCTTGCCCATCCCTACCGGTATCTGGCCCACAACGGCGAGATCAACGCCTTGAGGGGGAACCGGAACTGGATGCGGGCTCGCGCCGGGGCGCTCGAGCCGGGCGTCTTCGGCGGAGACTTGAAGAAGCTCTTTCCGCTTCTCACCGAGACGGGAAGCGATTCGGCGACGATCGACAACGCGCTCGAGTTCCTCGTCATGGGCGGCCGCTCGCTGGCCCACGCCATGATGATGCTGATCCCCGAAGCTTGGAATCGGGATGCTCGGCTGGATCCCGACAAGCGGGCATTCTACGAGTACCACGCCTGCCTCATGGAGCCGTGGGACGGCCCCGCGGCGATCCTCTTCACCGACGGCCGTCAAGTCGGCGCGATCCTGGACCGCAACGGCCTGCGACCCGCGCGGTACATGGTGACGCGGAGCGGGCTCGTCGTAATGGCTTCCGAAGTGGGAGTGCTCCCGGTCCCGCCGGAGGAGGTCCTCTACAAGGGGAAGATGAAGCCGGGGAAGCTCTTCCTCGTCGACACCGTCGCGGGACGGATCATCGACGACGCCGAGATCAAGCACCGCACCGTGAACCGTCGCCCATATCGGCGGTGGCTTGAGGAGAACCACGTCGAGCTGGAGAACCTACCGCCTCCACCCCGGATGCGGGCTCCGAGCCACGAGGCGATCCACGTCCGGCAGATGGCCTTCGGCTACACGCTCGAAGACCTCCGGATCCTCATGGCACCCATGGCGCTGTCGGGCGAGGAGGCAGTGGGCTCCATGGGCACCGACACGCCTCTAGCGGTGCTCTCGAGCCGCCCGCAGCTCCTCTACAGCTATTTCAAGCAGCTCTTCGCTCAGGTGACGAACCCGCCTATCGATTCGATCCGCGAGGAGTTGGTCATGTCGCTCGAGAGCTACATCGGCCGCGAGCGGAACCTCCTCGGCGAAACCCCCGAGCACTGCCGCCTCCTCAAGCTGCAGACGCCCATCCTCACGAACGAAGAGCTCGAGCAACTCCGTCACATCGACGAGCGCGGCTTCCGCTCGACGACAATCCCCATCCTCTTCCCGGCCGCTTCCGGCGTGGATGGTCTCGAGCCGGCCGTCGAGGATCTCTGCCGCAAGGTCTCGCAAGCCGTGCGGGATGGGTTCACCCACGTGATCCTCTCGGACCATGAGGTGAACGAGTCGATGGCGCCGATCCCGAGCCTCCTCGCCTGCGCGGCGGTCCACCACCATCTCGTGCGCGAGGGCACGCGGACCTCGATCGGCCTCATCATCGAATCGGGAGATGCACGCGAGGTGATGCACTTCGCGCTCCTCGTCGGCTATGGGGCGCAGGCGATCAACCCCTACCTCGCCTTCGAGACGCTCGACGACTTGATCCTAGAAGGGACGCTCCCGCGCGACCTGCCGTTCGAGAAAGCCCACAAGAACTACATCAAGGCCGTGAACAAGGCGCTCCTCAAAGTCATCGCCAAGATGGGGATTTCGACGATCCAGAGCTATCGGGGAGCTCAAATCTTCGAGGCGATCGGCCTCAACCGGAGCTTCATCGACCGCTACTTCTCTGGGACCGCCTCCCGAATCTCGGGCGTGGGGATCGATGCGATCGCCCGCGAAACGCTCCAGTGGCACCGCCACGCCTACCCGGGAACGCAGCCCCGCAGCCTCGTTCTCGACGTCGGCGGGCAGTACCAATGGCGCCGCGGCGGCGAGTTCCACATGTACAACCCCGAGACGGTCCACCGGCTCCAGAACGCCGTCCGGACGGGCAGCTTCAAGACCTTTCAGTCCTACTCGCAGGCGGTCGACTCGCAGTCGGAGAGCCTCTGCACCCTGCGCGGCCTCCTCAGATTCCGCGAAGGGAAGGGCATCCCCCTCGATCAGGTCGAGCCGGCGAGCGAGATCGTCAAGCGGTTCGCTACGGGGGCGATGTCCTTCGGCTCGATCTCAAAGGAAGCCCACGAGAACCTCGCCATCGCGATGAACCGCATCGGCGGCCGGAGCAACACCGGCGAAGGAGGCGAGGACCCCGCGCGCTACGTCCGCGATCCGAACGGGGACTGGCGGCGCAGCGCGATCAAGCAGGTCGCCTCGGCCCGCTTCGGCGTGACTTCGGAGTACCTCGTCAACGCCGACGAGCTGCAGATCAAGATGGCCCAGGGCGCGAAGCCCGGCGAAGGAGGCCAGCTCCCGGGCCACAAAGTCGACAAGTTCATCGCTAAGGTGCGGTACTCGACTCCGGGCGTGGCGCTCATCTCGCCGCCCCCCCACCACGACATCTATTCCATCGAGGACCTCGCGCAGCTCATCTTCGACCTGAAGAACATCAACCCCGAGGCGCGGATCTCGGTGAAGCTGGTGGCCGAAGTCGGGGTGGGTACGGTCGCGGCGGGGGTCGCCAAGGCCCACGCCGACGTCGTCCTCATCAGCGGCGATTCGGGAGGGACCGGCGCCTCGCCGCTCACATCGATCAAGCATGCGGGCATCCCCTGGGAGCTCGGGCTCGCCGAGACGCAACAGGTGCTCGTCTTGAACGACCTGCGCAGCCGGATCGTCGTCCAGACGGATGGCCAGCTCAAGACGGGACGCGACGTGGCCGTCGCCGCCCTCCTCGGCGCCGAGGAGTTCGGCTTTTCGACGGCGCCGCTCATCGCCTCGGGATGCATCATGATGCGAGTCTGTCACCTCAACACGTGCCCCGTGGGGGTGGCCACGCAGGATCCGGTCCTGCGCAAGAAGTTCGAAGGGAAACCCGAGCACGTCATCAACTTCATGTTCTTCGTGGCGGAAGAGTTTCGAGCGATCATGGCGAAGCTCGGCGTGCGGACCGTGAACGAGATGGTCGGGCGCGCCGATCTCCTCAATCCCGATGATGCGATCGACCACTGGAAGGCGAGGGGCCTCGACTTCTCGAGCATCCTCTACAGACCCAAGCTCAAGGTGGAATCGCCCCTCCACAAGGTCAAAGAGCAAGACCACGGGATCGCCGGCGTCCTCGACCACCGTCTCATCGCGATGGCCCGCGAGGCGATCGACAGCGGCTCTCCGGTCGAGATCGAGCTTCCGATCCGGAACGTCAACCGGGCCACGGGCAGCATGCTCAGCGGCGAGGTCGCGAAGCGCTACGGCTCCGGCGGGCTGCCCGACGATACGATCCGGATCAAATTCAAGGGCTCGGCGGGCTCCAGCTTCGGCGCCTTCCTTTCGAAGGGGATCACGCTGACCCTCGAGGGCGACGCGAACGACTACGCCGGCAAGGGACTCTCGGGTGGCCGGATCGTCATCCGCCCCCCGCGCCGCGCCACGTTCCCCGCCGAAGAGAACATCATCGTCGGCAACACGGTCCTCTACGGGGCCACCGGCGGGGAGGCCTTCTTCCGCGGCCAGGCAGGAGAGCGTTTCGCGGTGCGCAACTCCGGGGCGCATGCGATCGTCGAGGGCGTCGGCGACCACGGCTGCGAGTACATGACGGGCGGCGTCGTGGTGGTGCTCGGGCCGACCGGCCGAAATTTCGCGGCCGGGATGTCGGGCGGGATCGCCTATGTCCTCGATGAGGAAGGGCTCTTCGCGGAGCGGTGCAATCTGGGAATGGTCGAACTCGAGCCGCTCGCGGCGGAGATGGACCTCGAAACCGTCCGATTCCTCATCGAAAAGCACGCCTTCCTCACGGACAGCTCGAAGGCCGAGCGGGTGCTGCGCGACTGGACCCGTAGCGTCTCCCTCTTCGTCAAGGTCATGCCGATCGACTACCGCCGCTCGCTCCTCCAGCTCGAAGCGGAGCGGCGGCGCATCGACGAGGAAAAGGCCCGAAAGGAATCGGCCGCCTTCACCGGACAGAAGAGGGCATCGGCGTAGCCGTCGCGAGAGATCGCACCATGGGAAAACCGAGTGGATTCATGGAGTTCCCGCGCGAGTCGCCCCCGCGGCGGTCCGTCGAGGAACGCATCAAAGACTGGCGGGAGATCTACCTCGAAGTGCCGGAGGAGCGGCTCCGCCAGCAGGGGGCGCGTTGCATGGACTGCGGGATCCCCTTCTGCCACAAGGGCTGCCCGCTCGGGAACATCATCCCGGACTGGAACGACCTCGTGTACCGCGCCCGCTGGGCGGACGCGATCGAATCGCTCCACTCGACGAATAACTTCCCCGAGTTCACCGGCCGCATCTGCCCCGCTCCCTGCGAGGAGGCGTGCGTCCTCGGGATCAACGAGAGGCCGGTGACGATCAAGCAGATCGAGATGAACATCATCGACCGCGCCTATGCCGACGGCCGGATCCATTCTCGTCCGCCGGAGAGCCGCACCGGAAAAAGCGTGGCGGTCGTCGGCTCGGGTCCCGCAGGCCTCGCCTGCGCCGACCAGCTCAACAGGGCCGGCCACTCGGTCACGGTCTTCGAGCGCGACGACCGTATCGGGGGCCTCCTGACCTACGGCATCCCGGACTTCAAGCTCGAGAAGCACATCGTGACGCGCCGCCTGAAGATCATGGAGGCCGAAGGGGTCGTCTTCAAAACCGGCATCCACGTAGGCGTGAACTTCCCCGCGGAGTCTCTCCGGCGCGACTTCGATGCCGTGTGCCTCACGGGCGGCGCCACGCAAGCGCGCGAGCTGCCGGTCCCCGGCCGCGAGCTGAAGGGGATCCATCTCGCCATGGACTACCTGACGCAGCAGAACAAGGTCGGTGCCGGCGACACAGTCCCGGCCGAGGAGCGCATCTCGGCCGCCGGAAAGCGGGTGGTGATCCTCGGCGGCGGCGATACGGGGGCGGACTGTCTCGGAACGGCCCACCGCCACGGCGCGGCGGCGGTGTACCAATTCGAGTTGCTCCCGAAGCCCCCCCTCGCCAGGGATGACACGATGCCCTGGCCCAACTGGCCCATGATCCTCCGCACCTCCGGCGCGCACGAGGAAGGCGGCATCCGCGACTGGAGCATCAACACGAAGGCGTTCACCGGCAGGAACGGACGCGTCGAGAGGCTCCACGCGGTCCGCGTGGAGTTCGGCCCCTCCGACCCCGTCACGGGCCGGCGCGCGATGAACGAAGTGCCGGGGAGCGAGATGGAGATCGAAACCGACTTCGTGCTCCTGGCGATGGGCTTCACGGGCCCCGAAAGAGGGGGCGTCCTCAAAGAGCTGGGCGTGAAGCTCGACGCGCGGGGCAATGTCCAGGCGGATCAGAACTACATGACGAGCATCCCCGGAGTCTTTGCGGCCGGCGACATGCGCCGCGGGCAATCGCTGGTCGTATGGGCGATCGCGGAGGGCCGCGAGGCCGCGCGGGGAATCGACCAGCACCTCATGGGGAAGACGACACTCCCCCTCGCCGGCGCGCAGATGTTCGCATCGTAGCGGGTCCGGAGGCGCCGTCGGGGCCAAGGTTTCCCTTGACTCCAGTTCGCCAGAGGCTAAATACGTGGACTTTCCCAATCGCCCCGGCCCCCTTCGGAATATTCGGCCCGTCGGAGCGGATCATGCACTCGTAGCTCAGCTGGTAGAGCAGGTGACTCTTAATCACCGGGTCCAAGGTTCGATCCCTTGCGAGTGCACCAACAGAAAGCCCCGCGCGGCGGAAACCGACGCGGGGTTTTTTTGTGCCAGCGCGCTCCTCAAGCCCCCCACCGGATCGCGGGCAAGAAGAAGAACCTGAGCGACTTGCCTTCACCACGCCGCTCGTACCTCAGAAGGGCGTGCATCCACGACCAGGTGAGGGACTCGCTTCCCTCGCTGTCGTAGGTGATAAACGGAAACACGTCGATCGAGCGGCGATCGCCGGCCGTTTCGTCGTGGTAGAGGCGCCAGAGGATCCGCCGGCGCGTGTAGGTCTCCTCGTGGTTCTCTCGAGCCGGCCGCTCGATCGAGTCGTAGAGATAAAAGAAGATGTGAAACCGCTTTTCCCAGATTCGCGTTACCGGTCGCCTCGCGTTCCGTCTCTCTCCCCCTCGGACGTCTTGCGCTGTCGGGGGGGGCTTCTCGTGGGCCCGGCCGAAGAACGGGAAGAACCACTCCGAGTCCTCCCTGGGCGATCGGGTCATCCCCGCGAGGTACCCCAGCGTCCAGGCCGTCCAGCCGGTGCTCTCGTCCGCGCCGCGGCGGGCGACGCCGGCAAGCGGAAAGACGGTCCACCACCTCTCGCCGGGGGCGGGCGTCTTCCCCGAAAAATAGAGCAGGAACGGCAGCCCGAAGCTCTCTCTCCCCCCTTTCTCCGAGCGGTAATAGAAGGGGATGACCCGCGAGAACTTCTCCCCGGAGGCGTAGTCTCCCCAGGCGATCAAGGGAAACAGGAAGTTCCACTCGCGCGAGCCATCCACCCGCCTGTGCTTCGCGGAGAGGAGGAACGGCAATAGGTGCGTCCTCGCTTCGACCTCTCCGCCCCGCGAAGACACAGAGTATCTGTCGCCGAAGTAGAAGGGAAAGTGGAGCCACCAGGAGCTTCGGGGGCTCTTCCTCCATGCGGATGCAAGCAACGGGAGCACCGTGAGCCGGACTCTCACCTCGCCGCCTTGTCTCTCCACACTCCCGGCGTAAAAGGGAACGGCGGCCAGGTACTCGCTCGTGAACCCATTGTTCCGCTCGGTCCTCCCTCGCCAGTAGAACGGGAAGACGTGTTCCGACGATCGGTTCGGTGCCCGCGTCATGCCGGCCAGAAAGAGAAGCACCGCCGCGTTCCAGCGGTCACCGCTCTGCGTCCACCAGCTCAGGAGGGGCGGAAGCACCGTGACGCGATCCTCCCCTCGCCAGGACCGCACGAAAGGGAGGCTGTAGAACCAGCCGCCGTTCCCGGCACTTCGCTCTCCCCAGCCGAACGGCAAGGTCAAGAACCCGTCCCCGCCCGCCGTTTTCCACCGTGAAAAGGCGGGAAACAGGACCAGCCGCTGGTCATCTCGATAAAACACCGGGAAGAGGAAGAAGTACTTCGGGCTCCAAAAGAAAATCGGCAGCGCATAGCAGGCCTTGTCCCCCGTTGCGATGTGGATGAGCGGCCAGGCGACGTCCACGTTGCCGTCGTAGAAGGCGACGAGTGGCCGAACCGCCCAGGTCGTGTCCGTGCGCTCGATGAGCGGCCAGAGGACCGACGTCGCAGGCGTGCGGTGGTAGAGAAGCGGCCAGAGATTGACGCGGCCCTCGGGCGGCCCGAGGGCCGCCGAGTGCTCGGCCAGCCCGAAGGGCGTCGCCTTCAGCATCTCCTGGTGGCAGCCGGAGGCAACAAGCGTGATGACAACCGCAGCGATGAGGACGTTCGGCTTCGATCGGCAAGCCCCGTCCCATCGGCTCTGGAGGAGAAGAGCCACGGCGGGATCATAGTTCACCCCGATCGGGCAGGCCAATAGAAAGACGCAGCTTACTTCTCCACGTCGTCGTCATCCCAAGCGGGGCGCGGCGCACCCTGGATGGCCGCCTGCATCGCCTTGAAGAAGAGATCGGTGTTGTCGAGTACGCCGATGAACTGCTCGGCTCCGGGTCCCTGCGCCGAGACCGGGATGTCAGAGGCGGTATGCGCCGCGACGCCATCGTGGATCTGTCCCGTGACCAGGAAGTTGCCCGCCACATCCCGAGCCAGCGGGCCGCTCGGGTAGGTGTTCAGCGGCGGTACGTTGTTGAAGGGCTGCTGGCCGTCGCGCAGCGGCAGCGGATTCGTCCTCCAGTCCTCGTATCGGTCGGCGTTCGCCGCGTATCCGATGAGCATGCGGAAGTCCACCTGGGTCGAAAGCGGATAGCCATCGTTGCCGATCGTGTAGCGGGGAAAGCCCGCGGACTCGTAGGTGCCGACGACGCTCCTCCGGAGCTGGTCGATGCCGAGGCCGGAGGCGGCCCGCGCTTGGAGGTCGGCGTCGGTCACTCGCGACCCTCCGTTGATGTTGATCCCGGCGCACTCGTGGTCCGCCGTCACGACGATCAATGTGCGCGGATTCTTCTCGGCGAACTCGAGGCACACTTCGACGGCGCGGTCGAACTCGATCGTGTCGAGGATCCAGCGCTCGGTGTCCATGTTGGGTCATGAAGCCCAGGGTGCGCACCCTGCGCCCCTGGAGATTTCGAAGCTTGTCGGAGAGCTCGAGGCCGCGCCGGCCGATCGGCTTGAAGAACTCGCCGAATTTGAGGTGGACGACGCCCTCCGGAAGCGGCGGGAGAGGCGCGACCACGCCGGCGAGCTGCTCTTTGTCCTCCCGTTCCTTCGAGTGCTTCCGATTGGATGCATCGAGGATTTTCGGATCGACCGGCCCCGCCGCATCGGGAGCCGCGCGCCCCTTCGCCGGGGCCGGCGCTTTGCCTCCCGGCGGCTCCTGTCCGCCGCACCGCAAAGGGGATGCGGTCTTCAAGGAGATGATGAGAATGGACCAGATCAGGCAGTTCGCCGGAGACATCCGCAACCGAGCCATTTCTCTTTCCTCCTTCCTTCGCGCGCGCATCAAAACAGAGCCTCGTGATGGCGGCGTGAACGCCCCAAGAAATCTGTCGGGGATGGGGAGAGCTCCGCAGGATATCGATCGCCGCCCGATGGAATTTCACCCTCTCGCGCCGCCGGCGTATTGAGGAAAAAAAGAAGGGACGATTAAATTACGGCCATGTGCGGCCGTTATTCGCAGGCTTCCGACATCGAACGGCTTCTCGCCCGCTTTCTCCTGGCGCCGCCGGGCTTCCCTCTCGCCGCCCGCTACAACATCGCTCCGACTCAGGAAGCTCCCGTCGTCGTCTTCGAGGCGGCCCGCGAGCTGGTCCTCTGCCGCTGGGGACTCATTCCGTCGTGGGCCAAAGACGCCGCGATCGGCGCCCGAATGATCAACGCGCGGGCCGAAACGATTCTCGAAAAACCCAGCTTCAAGCGGCCGTTCCAGAGAACCCGCTGCCTGGTCCTCGCCGATGGCTTCTACGAGTGGAAGAAGGAAGGCGACGGCAAGAAGAAGACGCCCATGCGGATCCGGCTCAGGTCGCGCGAGCCCTTCGCCTTCGCAGGGCTGTGGGACTCCTGGCGGAGCCCGGAAGGGAAGGTCATCCGCTCGTTCACGATCATCACAACCGAGGCGAACGAGGCCCTGAGGCCCATCCACGACCGGATGCCGGTCATCCTCAAGCCGGAAGAAGAGAGCGCCTGGCTCGACCCGCGGTCGAATCCCCTGCAGATGGCGGGCCTCCTCGGGCCGTATCCGGCTCAGGAGATGGAGGCGTACGAGGTCTCGACGCTCGTCAACTCGCCCCGCAACGACGCTCCGGAGTGCATCACGCCGGCAGCGGAGCCGAAGTGAGGCGGTAAGAGATTTCGTTGAACCCACACATTTGTGTGGGTATACTGCCTCGTGGTCATGGCTCACGAGCTATCGAGCAAGCAATCCAAGGTGCTAAAGCACATCGCGCAGGCCATCGAGGGCTCCGGCCGGCCTCCCACGCTGCGGGAGATCGCTGGGGAGTTCGGGATCAGCGTCAGCACCGTACGCGACCATCTGAAGGCCCTTGAGGCCAAGGGGGTCCTCTCGACCGCCCGAAAGACCGCCCGCGGTCTCACGGTCGTGACCAATAGGACGGCTTTCTCCCCGCTTCAGCTTCCCATCCTGGGCCGGGTCGCGGCGGGAGAGCCGATGGAGGCGCTGGAGAACGTGGAGGGCCACCTCTCCCTGGACCGCACCCTGGCCAGAGGGGCGAACTATGTCTTGCGGGTCAAAGGGGACAGCATGGCGCCGGACATCCAGGAGGGAGACTTCGTATGGGTCAAGCAGACGGCCGCAGCGGAGAGCGGCGAGCTGGTGGTGGTGCACGTGCAAGAGGGAGGTCGGGAGGGAGGCAGTGCTCTGGGCGGCGAGGCGACCATCAAACGGCTACGCAAGAATGGGAAAGAAGCCTGGCTCGAGGCGATCAACCCTCGGTACCGGTCCATCAAGGGGCCGTTCCATGTCATCGGGAAAGTTCTGGGGTTGATCCGATGCATCTAGCAAAAGCGGCCGCTCCAGGGTTCTACCTGGCCACCGGGCCGTCGTTTCTGCCCGGATGGGCGCTTTCGGCCCTCGCTCCCGCCCTCATCTCGGGCGAGAGGGTGTTCTGGGTCGACGCCGGCAACAGCTTTGCGGCCTATCATCTCGGCCGGACCGCCCGCTCCTTGGGAGCCGATCCTCGAGAGGTCCTTTCTCGGATCCTGTTCGCCCGCCCCTTCACGGTCTTTCAGCTCGAGGCCATGATCTGCCAGAAGCTCCCGGCGGCGGTCGGCCGCGAGCTGGTCGTTCTCTCCGATCCTCTGGCCCTTTTTTGCCATGAGGAGCTGTCTCCCGCGGTCTGCGACGCATGGAGGGTCTTCCGCCGCGTCCTGGAGGGAATCCGCTGCCTGCACGTCCCCCTCTTGGTCTTGGCGGTCGCCCGGAAAGCGGCGGCGGCCCAGAAGTCGGCTCGCGAGCACCCGCGGTACATGAGGGAATTGCTCCGGGAAGCCAAAGCGGCCGCCAACCTCGAGAGCTTCGGCGGGTTTTGGCGGTTGACTGACCGTGCGTTCAGTCGCCACGCAGGCTCCCTGAAGACGGCGTCCTTGGGTCTGGCCCAAAGGCCAAGGGGAGGCGAAGCACTCCGTGGTGAGCACCTTGCTTGAACGAGGCCTGGAATGAGCTGTCCGGTGAATGGTTCCCTGTCAGCACTCGGCGACTCACGCAGCCGGTGACCCGTGGGCCGCACGCTTCCGACGATCATCCAGACCATCGAGCTGGAGCTGGAGGCCTGGAAGCTCTTCCGGCGCGCCCTGCGCCGGGAGGACCAGGAGGCCTTCGATGCGCTCTGGAGACACGTGCGCCGGCATGCGGCGCCCGCCTCCATGGCCAGTCGGCCCGTGCCCCTCGAGTCTGTTTTCATGGCGATGCTGGTCGGCGTCGAGCGGCGGCTCCTCGACATCGAGGGCCGTTTGGCGAAGAAAGAGAGGCATGGCGGTGCAAAAACAGCCGACCCGGAAGCGGTCGACGCAAAAAATCGTAGGGTGGATCTTTGATGCCTATCCGGAGGCCGGCGGCATGCGGCTGTGGATCCTGGACCGGGACGGCGCCGCGCACAGCTTCCTCGATCCCTGGCAGCCCTGCTTTTACCTCGAAGGGGCCGATGCCGCGGTCGGCCGCGCCCTGCAGCTCCTTCGTTCGCAGGCCAGCGCGGTCGAATCCCGCTGGGTCGACCGGACCGAGCTTTTTTCCGGCGAGACGCGAACCGTCCTGGAAGTGCGCCTCCCGCCGCTCGAGTACGGCCGGCTCGTCGAGCAGGTCCAGACACTCGATCATCTATCCCTCTACAACGCGGACATCCACCTTGCGCAGGCTTACCATTACGAGCGGGGTCACTTTCCCACCGCGCTGTGCACCTTCGAGGTTGGGGGCGCTTTCGAAGTGGCCCCGCTCGAAGTGGCTCCCCTCAAAATGCAAAGCGGACCGACGACAGGCGGGCCGATCGATGACGGCCGTCTCCTCGCCTGGGAGCTGCGCGACGATCCTTGGGCCCTCGATTACGACCTCCCTCCGTTGCGCATCGCGCATCTGGCGCGGACCGGATCGCTGGTGGCGGGCCGGGTCGACCCCAACCACGCCCCCGTATGGGGCAACCGGGGTGGACTGACCCTGAGCATCGACGGGAGCACGTGGGAAGTGGAAGGCGACGTCGAGGACCAAATCGAATCCATCGCCCGCTGGCTCAAGGAAAAGGACCCGGACGTCATCACGAGCGAGTGGGGAGACGGCTACCTCCTCCCAAGACTCCTCGCCCTGGCGCAGCGCGCCGGCCGGCCGCTGTCCCTCTCCCGCGACGGCGCGCGGGGGGTGGCGGGTCGATCGAGCAGGAGCTTCCACACTTATGGGAGGACGGTCTACCAGTCCGGCTGCCAGTTTCTCTTCGGGAGGTGGCACCTCGACCTCCAGAACAGCTTCCTCCTGCGCGAGAGCCGCCTCGAGGGGCTGATCGAGATCGCCCGCATCGCCAAGATCCCCGTCCAGAGGGCGGCTCGCTGTACGATCGGTACTTCCCTCACGTCCATGCAGCTCGACCGCGCCTGGCAGGATCGCGTGCTCGTCCCCCTCGACAAGCAACAGACGGAGGACTTTCGCCCCGCTTCCGACCTCGTCGTGGCGGACAAGGGGGGCCTTGCCTACGAGCCGGAAGTGGGCTGGCACGAGAATGTCGTCGAGTACGACTTCGTCTCCATGTACCCCACGCTCATGGTCGGCCGGAACATCTCCCCAGAGACGGTCAACTGCGGCTGCGGCTCCTGCCGCGACAACCGGGTCCCCGAGGTCGGCCATCACCTCTGCCGACGCAGGGCTGGACTTGTCCCCAAGGTGCTCGCGCCTATTCTCGTGAAGCGCTCGCGGTACAAGGCCCTTTCCAAGAGCGCCGCGGCCGACAAGGAGACTTACAAGCTGCGGGCGACCGCGCACAAGTGGACGCTCGTCTGCTGCTTCGGCTACCTCGGATTCAAGAACGCCCGCTTCGGGAAGATCGAGGCCCACGAGTGCGTGACCGCGTACGGGAGGGACGTCCTCCTGCGGGCGAAGGAGACGGTCGAAGCGCGCGGTCTCCACGTCCTGCATGCCCTGGTCGATTCGCTCTGGGTTCAGACCAAGGCTCAGACTACGGCCCAAATCGGAGGCTCGTTGGATTTCGAGGAGCTGCGCCGCGCGATCGAGAAGGACACGGGCTGCCCCGTCGGGATCGAAGGCGTCTATCGCTGGGTGCGGTTTTGCCCCTCCCGGCGGGACCGGCTCTCCGGGGTGCCCGGCCGCTACTTCGGCACCATGGAAAGCGGGGAGATCAAGGTGAGGGGGATCGCCGCGCGCCGGCGCGACACGCCGCCCCTCTTCAAAAGCCTGCAGGCGGCCCTTCTGGAGCGGCTCGCAATGGCCCGCAACCTCGATGAGTGCCAAGCTCTCGTCCCCGAGCTGCGCGAGATCGCGGAGGGGTACCGCCTGCGGCTCAAGGAAGGGCGAGTGACCGCGGATGAGATCGCGATCGCCTTCCAGCTCTCCCAGGAGCCGGATTGCTACCGACACGACACCCTTCCCGCCCTTGCGGCGAAGCAGCTTGCGGCTTGCGGCGTGAAGCTGCACCCAGGCGAGTGCGTCCGCTACGTGATCGTCGGGGCGCGGGACAAGGTGAAGAGCTGGCGGGTGAAGCCGCTCTCGCTCCTCGAGGGCGGGCTCGACTACGACCGGGTCAAGTACCTGGAGCTGCTTGATCGGGCCGTGGAGGAGATCATCGGGTAGCCGCTCATACGGGCCTTCGGCCCGAGAGCGGCTAGGGATCTTGCGTTCAGTCGCCACGCACGCAGGCTCCCTGAAGAGGGCGATCCTCAGTCCGTGAGGTGGCCCAGCGGGGGCAACGCACTCCGTGGTGCGCGCCGCGAGAATGCCCGAGTTTCGGGCTCATACGGGCCTTCGGCCCGAG
>Ga0187893_10000573_pt1 | contig 95100 bp, 92 predicted proteins | sample MA1701074metaG_FD_139574 | JGI IMG/M metagenome (GOLD analysis project Ga0187893, IMG submission 139574) | White microbial mat communities from a basaltic lava cave in the Kipuka Kanohina Cave System on the Island of Hawaii, USA - MA170107-4 metaG ... | reverse complement strand
TGCTCGGGCACCCCGAAGTCGAGCCACCTTTCCAAGCTTTCTTCTCTCTGTCGGCGTGATAGCGAGGCGTTCATGCTTCATACCTCACAGTATACCACCGATTCACTTGTTACAGGCCACTAGGTGCAGATGCTCGAGCAGCCGTCCCCATTCGCGCGGTTGCCGTCGTCGCACGCCTCGCCCGGATCCAGTTCGCCATCCCCACAGCCCGTTCCGCTGACGGTGCCCGCCCCAAGCCCGGCCCCGGTGACCGGCCTCGATCGTGGCCGCCACCGGCTGGTCCAGGGTTGCGAAGAACTCCTCGTCCCCCTCCAGGTCCAGGTCGCCGACGACCTTCACTCCGATCACCTTCTCGGTCTGGCCGGGCGTGAAGGTCAGCATCCCGGTCTTGGGGATGTAGTCGGCCGCGGAGCTCGCCGAGCCGTCGGAGGTGGCGAACTTCACGGTGACGCTAAAGACACTGGGATCCGACAACGTCACCGCGAGGTAGGCGGTCTTTGTCGTGCCGCCGTCGCCTTCGATGATCGACACGTCGCCGATCGACAGGGTGGGGAGCACGCCTCCCTGATCTGCCTGGTCGTCACTCCCGGAAGGAAGGAAAGGGTGCCGGCCTTCGGCGTGAAGTCCACGTCGGCGGTCGCGGAATCGACGTTGGTCGCGTAGTTGACCTTGACCGTGCCGGCGCTGGCCGGACTGAGGCTGACAGTGAACTTGACCGACTTGGTCCCGGAGTTGCCTTCAGTGATGGACGTGTCGGCGATCGAAAGCTCCGGTTCGCCGGAGGCCCTGACAGGCCAGGCGATGGCCGCCCACAGCAGCAGGAGGGTCGACAGGCGAGCCGCGGGCAACCGGTGCCTCGCCATCGCAGGCCACCTCTTGCCTGCTAACGCGGGTTTGGCGCCCCGCGCGGCTCAGGCCCCGGGGTTTTTCTGCCGAGCGGATCCCGCTAACGCGGGACGAGGGCGATCGCGCGTAGCGGGCCGCCCGAACCGCCGCGGATCTTCATCGGCAGCGCGATGACGAAGGCTCCGCGCGGCGGCAGCGCGTCCAGGTTCGCCAGGTTCTCGAGCGCCGGCACGTTGGCGCCGTTGACGATCTGGTGGACGGCGAAGTCCTGGGACGGGCCGTGGTCGATGCTCGCGGTGTCGACGCCGATCGCGGCGGCCTTGCGCTCCTCGACCAGCAGCCGCGCCGCCTCGGCGCCGAAGCCCGGAAAGCGCAGCTTCGACGCGTCGCCCGGCGTGTCGTCGCCGAAATAGCGCTTGCGATCGGGCCAGCGCCGGCTCCAGCCGGTGCGCAGCAGCACGATGCTGCCGGCCCCGATCCGCCCGTGGTTCCGCTCCCAGGCCACGATGTCCTCGCGCGTGAGGCGATACGCCGGGTCGGCGCCGGCCTGACCCGTCACGTCGATCACCACCGCCGCGGCCACCAGCTGCTCCAGTGGAACCTCGTCGGCGCCACGCCGGCCTTCGGCGAAGTGCACCGGCGCGTCGAGATGCGTGCCGCCGTGCTCGGGCGCGCAGAACGAATACGCGGAGTAGAAGTAGCCCTCGCTCACCCGGCCCTGGTGCAGCGCCTGCAGCTTGAAGCCGTTGGGCGAGCCGGGCCAGTAGAGGGTCTCCTCACCGAAGGCGTGGCTCAAGTCCACCAGGCGCAGCCGGGACAGGTCGAGCGCCGGAGTGGCGTCGGCCGCCAGCAGCAGCCACAGCAGCAGCGTCATGTCAGGCCTCCTGGGAGCCGCTATGATGCCACGCGATGCCGGGACCGCCACTGCTCGATCGCCTCGGCCTCCGGACGCCGGAGCTGCGGTCGTGGGCGCTCTACGACTGGGCCAACTCGGTTTTCATGACGACCGGGCTGCAGGTCTTCCCGATCTACTTCCGGACCGTGGCGGCCGCCGACCTGCCGCCGGCCGTCGCGAGCGAGCGCTTCGCCATCGCGACCAGCATCTCCGTGGCGATCGTGGCGCTCTTGTCTCCGGTGCTGGGCGCCCTGGCCGACATCGGTGCGCGCAAGAAGGCGATGCTCGCCGCCTCCGCGTTCGGCGGGGCGCTGGCCATGGGCGGCTTCTTCCTGGTCGGGCGCGGGGACTGGAAGGCGGGCGCCCTGCTGTTCGTCCTGGCCAACGTCGGTGCCGTGGCCAGCATCGTCTTCTGCAACGCGCTCTTGCCGCACATCGCCCGGCCCGACGAAGTGGACCGCGTCTCGACGGCGGGCTTCGCCATGGGCTACGTCAGCGGCGGGCTGGTGCTGGCCCTCAACTTCGCGATGATCCAGCGGCCCGAGCTGTTCGGCCTGGGCGACCGGGACTCCGCCTTTCGGGTCTCGTTCCTGATCGCGGCGCTGTGGTGGGCGTACTTCACGCTGCCGGTGCTGCGGCGCGTCCCCGAGCCGCCGCGCACGGTCGTGCCGGGAGAAGACCTGAGCCGCGGCCCCATGGTCCGGGCCGTCCAGCGCCTCAAGGCCACCGTGGTCGAGGCCCGCAAGCACCCCGACGCGGTCCTGGTGCTTCTGGCCTTCCTGGTCTACAACGACGGCATCAACACCATCATAAGGATGGCGACGATCTTCGGGTCGGACATCGGCATCCCCGCCACGGCGCTGATCGGCGCGATCCTCATGGTGCAGTTCGTGGGCATCCCCTGCTCGTTCCTGTTCGGCCAGCTCGCCCAGCGCATCGGCGCCAAGCGGGCGATCCTGGGTGCGCTGGTCGTCTACGTGGGGATCGGCGTGCTGGCCTACCGCATGCAGACGGCCCGCGATTTCCTCGTGCTGGCGTTCCTGGTGGGGGCGGTGATGGGCGGCGCCCAGGCCCTGTCGCGCTCGCTGTTCGCTTCGATGGTGCCGAAGCAGAAGTCGGCGGAGCTGTTCGGTTTCTTCGGCATCTTCGACAAGTTCGGCGGCGTGATGGGCGCCGCGCTGTTCGCCCTGATGTTGCGCTTCACCGGTTCCAGCCGCCCGGCCATCCTGGCGATCGTGGTGTTCTTCGTGGTCGGAGCCTTGATCCTGTCGCGCGTGGACGTCGAGCGAGGGCGCAGGGCCGCCGTCGATACCTAGATTTCAGGAGAAGAACCATGACTCGTCCGCTGACCTTGCTGCTTGCCGCGGTCCTGTCCGCCTCCGCCACGGCCGCTCCCCGCTGGGCACCGGGCGACAAGGACCCGGGACGCGCCCGCGTCTGCCTGTATCGCGTTGCGCCCGGCAGGCACCTCGATTTCCTGCGCTGGCAGGCCTTGCAGGACGAGGTCTCCCGCGAAGCGGGTGTCGCGGTCGGCCAGATGTACGCCCACCTCGACGGCGACGCCTGGGACTTCATGCTGATCGCACCGGTCACGACGCCCGAACAGGACCGGAAGCGCGACGAGATCGCCGTGCGGCGCGGCCTCAAGGCAGGGTTCGCCGCCGCCCTGGAGTTCCGGCAGTACCTCGCCTGGCACACCGATACCCTGTCAGCTGGGCCCACGACGGCCGCGGAGCTGGTGGCCGCCGCGAACTGACGCCTAGAAGCGCGAGCCGCTAAGCGCGACGTCGGCGTTCTTCCAGGCCTTGTGGAAGCGCGCTTCGACCGCGGCCGTGTCCTTGCCTTGTGCGCGCAGCGCCTGGCTCAGGCCGTGGAGGGACCAGCCGTTGTCCGGGTTGCGCCGGAGGTCCTCCCAGTAGACCGTCTCCGCCTCGCGGGCGCGCCCGGCCTCGAGCAGGACCGCCGCGAGGAGCTGGCGCACCGGGTAGTGGTACTCGGTCGGCTCGGTGTAGACGAGCCCGTCCTCGAGGCGCACGGCGCGGTCGAGATGTGCCACGGCGGCGGCGTAGTCCCTGCGCCGGGCGGCGATCTCGCCGGCCAGCATCTCGGGGGCCAGGGCCAGGATCGCGTCGCCGGTGTTCGTCGAGAACAGGGGCGTCTTGAGCGCGGGATCGGTGGCGATCTTCCGGAGCGCGCTGAGCTCGATGTCGGCGTCCTCGAGCTGTCCCTGCTTGGCGAATGCGAGGCCGCGTGCATAGTGCCAGGTTCCGGTGAGGAACTGGTTCGCGGGGGGCTTCGGCTCCTTCAGCATCTCGTCCCACTTCCCGAAGCGAGTCAGGGCGTAGTACGGGACGACGCGGAAGCCCGCCAGGAGGGGCAGCGCCTGAAGCGACTCGTCGCTGACCTTCGAGGCGACCTTGCGCGCCGACTCGATGGCGTCGCGCGAACGGCCTTCCATGGTGGCGGCGAACCAGATGAAGTGGACGTTGTGGGGGTAGTACGCCATGGGGTACAGGCCCTGGGCGCGGCACTGTGTGATGTAGTCCTCGTCGGCCAGCGCGGCCTTCTCGTTGGCGAGGCGCGCGTCGGTGTAGCGGCCCACGCGCTGGTAGATGTGCGAGGCCATGTGGACCATGTGGCCCGCGCCGGGCACCAGGGGCAGCAGGCGGTCCGCGGCCGCCTCGGCACGCTCGGGGTAGTGGGCTTCCTCGAGATGGATCCAGTAGTGGAGCGCGGCCGGATGGTTCGGGTTGCGCGCGAGGACCGTCTGGAGCGCCGCCTCGGCTTCCCGCGTCGCCGGGTAGGGCTGGCCGTCGGGCGTCCAGTAGTTCCAGGGCGAGAGGTCCATCAGGGCCTCGGCGAACAGCGCGGTGGCGTCGAGGTCGTCGGGGTAGCGCTTGACGACGTCCCGCATCGCGTCGGCGTAGGCCTTGTCGCGAGCGGCCCGATCCTCCGGCTTGCCCGAGTAGCGCTTCGCCACGGCCTCGATGTACGCACGCTCGCGCGCCGAGGCCTTGCCCTTCATCGCGAGGGCCTTCTGCGCCGCTGCATGGGCCTTGGGTTCGTCCTCGGGCGCCATCGCGGCGTTGATGTTCGGACCCAGGACCAGGGCCTGGCCCCAGTGGGCCATGGCGCAGTCGGGATCCAGGCGCGCGGCCTCGCGGAACGCGCGCCCGGCCTCGGCGTGATTGAAGCCGTAGGCCAGGTTCACGCCCTGGTTGACGAAGGACTGGGCCTTCGCCGACTTCGTGGTGACCGGGAAGGCGTGCTTGCCGAGGTTCTGCAGTCGCGGCGCGAGCTCGCCCCCGGGGCCGGGCTTGTCGGCGTCCTTGGAGTGTTCGTAGTGCCGGTGGGTTGCCTTGTCCGCGTCCTGCGCATGCGCATGTGTCCCGTAGGCCAGGACGCCCAGCAGGGCGGCCCCCAGCGCCGCATCGCACCTCTTGGTCATGGTTCCCTCCGCTTCGAAAACGTCAGCTACGCTTCGCCTTCGCCTCGACCCGGCTCAGCTCGTCGTAGAGGTAGATCGCCGACTTCATGCACTTGACCCAGTCGCCCAGGTGCAGGCTCTCGTTCTCGGAGTGCGCGTTGCATTTGGGATCCTCGACGCCCATCAGCAGGCACGGCGCGCCGCCCAGGAGCGTCGCGAAGGGACCCACGAAACCGATGGAGCCGCCCGCGCCGATCATCGCGGTCGGCTTGCCGAAGCCGGCCTTGAGTGCGCGCCGGGCCGCCTCGAAGGCGGGCCCTTCTGGGTCGGTCGTCCACCACGGCGTCACGGCCTTGCGGCTGGTCTTGACGGTGACCTTGGCGCCGTAGGGCGTCTTGCGCGTCAGCCGCTTCTTCAGCAGCTCGGCGGCCTTGTTGCCGTCGATGTTCGGCACCGTCCGCAGCGACAAGCGCGCCCGCGCCGCATCGATGATCTGGTTCGACGAGCCCTGGAACTGCCGCGCCTCGAAAGCGATGACCGTGAGCGAGGGCCGCGTCCACAACTTCTCGTAGACCGAGTAGCCCTTCTCCCCGGCCAGGGTCATGCCCGGCATCATCGAGGCTTCCTTCTTGAACTTCGCCTCGGCGAAGGGAAGCGCGCGCAGGCGGCTGAGCTGCTTCTTCGTCGGCTTGGCGACCATCGCGTACAAGCCGGGGATGTCGAGGGAGCCGTCCTTCTTCGTCAGCCCGGCGATCAGCGCGGACAGGATCTGCACCGGGTCGGGCACCGGGCCGCCCCACATGCCGCTGTGGATCGGATGGTCCAGGCACTGCACCTCGACGTCCACTTGGCAGATGCCGCGCAGCTGGTAGGTCAGGGCCGGGATCCCGGTGTCGAAGTTGGCGGTGTCCGACAGCACGATGAAGTCGGCCGCCATCATGCCCTTGTATTTCGCGAGGAACGCGCCGAGGTTGCCCGAACCGATCTCCTCCTCGCCTTCGATGATGAACTTCACGTTGCAGGGCACGCGCCCGACGGACTTCAGGTAGGAAGCCACCGCGGCGACGTGGGCCATCACCCCGGCCTTGTCGTCGGCGCTGCCGCGGCCGTAGAGGCGGCCGCCGCGCTCCGTGGGCACGAACGGCGGCGAGACCCACTTCTCGTGGCGGCCCTCGGGCTGCACGTCGTGATGGCCGTAGAGCAGGATGGTCGGCGCGCCCGGGGCGTGGAGCCAGTCGCCGTAGACGTAGGGATGCACGCCCGGCAGGTCGAGGACCTGCACGTTCTCGACCCCGGACTGCCGCAGCACGTCGGCCACGGCCTGCGCCGAGCGCTTCAGCTCGGCCGGCGGATAGCCGTCCGCCGAGACCCCCGGGATCTTCGACAGCTCCACGAGCTGCGACTTGAACTCCTCGTAGTGGCCGCCGAGGTAGTCGAGGGCGGCCTTCACGTTGCCGTTCGCCTGGGTCAAAGTACCCTCCTGCCGGCGCCGCGCCGGCCACGAGCCCACGAGTCTAGAACAACGGCGCACGCGATACACTCTGCGCGGTTCCATGTCTCCGGCCGCAGGCTCCAGCCTCGAGGCCTCGCTCGCGCTGTTCGGGCTCAGCGCCCTCGCCGGCGCCGGCGGATGCGCCGCGCGCCCTCCCGTCGACGAGGCCCTCGGCATCTCGACGCCCTACGTGGTCGAGTCACTCGACCCGCATGCCCGCGATCTGCACTCCGAGGCCTCGGTCTGCGCGAACCTCTACGAGCCGCTCGTCGCGCGCGACGCCGAGCTGAAGCTGCGGCCGGCCCTGGCCCTGCGCTGGCTGAGCCCCGAGCCCACGACCTGGGTCTTCGAGCTGCGGCCCGGCGTCCGCTTTCACGACGGCCGTGTGCTCTCGGCCGCGGACGTGGTCGCGAGCTTCGAACGCCTGCAGAAGCGCCCCGAGCTGGAGCGCGGCGTCAGCGCGCGGGAGATAGAGTCGGTTCGCTCCGTCGATCCCGGGCGGGTCGAGATCCACACGCGCCGGCCGGTGCCGTCGTTGCTGAACGCCCTGTCCTTGATCGCGATCCTGCCGGGGGGCCAGGCCGACCCCGAGCGACCCATCGGGACGGGCCCCTATGAGCTCGTGGAATGGAAACGCGGAGACAGCGTGCGGCTGCGCCGGCACGACGCCTACTGGGGGGCGCGGCCGGCCGCGAAGGAGGTCGTGCTGCGCCTGGGCCGCACGGCGGAGCAGGCCGCCGCCGACCTGCTCTCGGGGAAAAGCCGGCTCGCCGCGATCGCCTCGCGCCAAACGGAATCGGCGCTGGCGAAGAACGGCGCCGTGCGCGTCGAGAAGCGCACGGGGCTGTTCCTGAAGTTCCTCGGCTTCGACCTGGCGAGTGCCGCGCCGCGCGACGTGACCGGTGCCCGCGGCAACCCGTTCAAGAGCCCGCTGGTGCGCCGCGCGTTCTCCCTGGCGATCGATCGGAAACTGTTGGCGGCGGGCCTTGCGGAGCCGGCCCTGCCCGCCAACCAGCCCGTTCCTCCCGCGGTCTTCGGTCACAACCCGGGCTTGCCTGGGCTGCAGCGCGACCTGCCCCGGGCGCGGGAGCTGCTGAGCCAGGCGGGCTACCCGGACGGCTTCGAAATCACGCTGCGCGCGCGCCGTGCGGCGGGCTCGGCGGGCGCGCCGGTCGCCGCCATGCTCCGCGAGATCGGCATCCGTACGACGCTGGTCGAGCTCGACGAGGCCGCCTACGCGGCCAGCAGCGGCGGCGTCTACCTCGCGCGCCTGGCCTGCGAGACCGGAGACGCGGCGGACCTGCTGAGCATCATGGTGCAGTCCTCGGCGGCTCCGCTCGTGGCGACGATGCAGGGCAGCGGCCCAGGCTTCCTGCGCGCGATCCAGGAGAGCATCGAGTCGGACTCGCCGGAGCTGCGGGGCGAGGCCCTGCGCCAGATCATGGCCACGGCGATGGAGTCGCTCCCGATCGTCCCGCTGTACTTCGACGAGGACGTGTACGGCGTGAGCACGGCCTGGCGCTGGCGGCCGCGCGCCGACGGCTACGTGCTGGCGGCCGAGGCCGCCCCGCTGGGGACCGGCACACGGTGAGCGACCAGCCCGCCACTGCGCCGCGCGAGCGATGCCGGGGCTGCGGCGCCGAGTTCAAGGACCTCGTGTGCGAGTACTGCGGGCTGGCGTCGCGCCGCGCCGAGGATCCCGCCCTGGAGAAGGCGGCTCTCGACGAGTTCCACCTGCTGGTGCGCCGCTGCGAGAAGGACGCGCAGTCGCGGCTCCTGCGCGACGGGTTCCTGCCGGCGCAGGAGGCGAACCTGCTGGACGCGGCGGTCGCCTGCCTGCCGTACCTGGCCCACGACAACGTAGATCCGGGTCCGGGTGCGGCCCGCCGCCTCGAGGCCATCGTCGCCAAGCTCGCGGCTCTCACCCCAAACGACAACCTGAACCGCGCGATCGCGCACTATCGCGCACGCCTCGAGGAATACCGGCGCGCCGACCGCTCGGCGCTGGTGGGCGGTCTCATCATGTTCGGCGCTCTGGGCCTGGCGCTGATCGCCGCGATCGCCTGGCTCGTGTCGCGGATCGGCTAGCGGAAGGCCGATGGCGGACGACCCATCGGACCCGGTCCGGCGCAGCCTCGAGAAGGCCCTGGGCGGCCAGCACACGATCCTGCGGCTCCTGGGCCGGGGCGGCATGGGCGCCGTCTACCTGGCGCGCGACACTGCCCTCGAGCGGCTGGTCGCGATCAAGGTGCTGCCCCTGGACAGGGGTGAGGATGCCGCGAGCCGCGAACGCTTCCGCCGTGAGGCCCGCACCGCCGCGCGCCTGACCCACCCCAACATCGTTCCGCTCCACGGCTTCGGCGAGGCGGACGGCATGCTGTACCTGGTCATGGGCTACGTCCAGGGCGAGCCGCTATCGGCGCGGATGCGCCAGGGACGCGCCTCCGGCCTGGTGGAGGCCCGGCGCATCGGCGCCGAGATCGCGGACGCCCTCGACCACGCCCACGGGCGGGGTGTCGTGCATCGCGACGTGAAGCCGGACAACATCCTGATCGACGACGAGACCGGCAGAGCGATGCTCGCGGATTTCGGAATCGCCAAGGCCAAGGGCGCCGGCACGGCGGTCACCCAGGCTGGTGGCGTGATCGGGACGCCGGCCTACATGTCCCCCGAGCAGGCCGCGGGTCGCGAGGACCTCGAGGGCCGCAGCGACCTCTACTCGCTCGGCGTCGTTCTCTACGCCCTCATCGCCGGAAAGCCCCCCTTCGAGGGCAAGGACGGCGGGGTCCTGCTCGTGAAGCACCTCACCCAGGCACCCCCGTCGCTCAAAGCCGCGCGCTCGGACGTGCCCGACGACCTCGCCGCGGCGGTCATGCGCTGCCTGGCCAAGGACCGCGAGGCGCGATTCCCGGACGCGCGCCTGGCACCTGTGGGTCTCCTCGCTGACGGAAGCTCGATGCCCTCGGCACCGAGGCCGCGGGCGAAGGCGACGAGCGGCGGCGGCGCCGCCGCCTGCTTCAGGAGCAGATCGAGCTGATCGCCCGAGTCGAGACCCGGCTCGCCGAGGCACGGGGCCAACGCCAGGCTCGCGTCGAAGCGTTGCGCGAGCTGTGGCGGGCGACTACGACCGCTCCTGCCCCCGGCACGGAGACGGCGACCCGGGCGCGCTAGGTCGCGGCGCTCAGAGGAGGCCGTCGCGTGAGCAGTCGCAGCAGGCCCCAGGCAGAGCCGACGGAACTGGCGAGTTGGGACAGGGCGAGCAAGCCGATTCCGCTTGCCGCGTGGGCGAGCCCGCAGTGTCGATGCAGGCGTCGGTAGAAACCCGTGTGCAGCGCGAGGTACGCTGCCAGCAGAAATAGGACGATCGGTGCCGGCGCCGGGCGTAAGAGCGAGGTCAGCCCGACAACGAGCAGGGCCGCGAGCAGCGCCGTGCCCGCCACGAAGCCCCAAGTGACGTTGGCGATGCCGGCCCGACGCGCCAGACGCCGAACACCCAGGTGTTGCAACGCGAGCGTCGTGTACGTCGCGGCCCGACGCAAATCGTTGAGGAAGAGGCTGCCCGCGCTGTGGCGGCGGAGGTGAATCGCCTCCATCTGGCGCGATAGCAGGATCTCGTGGCCGGCGTCGTGCAGCCGAATCCCGAGGGCAATGTCGGTGGCAGCTTCGTGGGCGTCGTGCCGGATCGGAAAGCCGCCCTGTTCGAGGAACACCGACCTGCGCACGGCGCACACGCAGCCGAACAGCCAGTCGATCGACGGTCCGGCCCTCAAATAGCTGTCGCGGATCCAGAAGTTCTTGAACACGCTGGCGGCGTTTTCATGACCGCACTGCGCCGCATACACGCCGACGACAGCGGCGATGCCGGGATCGAGGAGCGCCCGATGGGCGGCATCGAGGGCCCCCGCCACGAGCACGGCGTCTGCATCCGTGAAGAAGAGCAGTTCGCCGCGGGCCTCCCGGACCGCGATGTTGCGGGCCATGGCGGCGCCTCGATTCTGACCGTTGCGCAGCAGGCGGACGGGATAGCGTTCCACGACGGAGGCCGATGCATCCGTCGAGCCGTCGTCGATCACGATGATTTCGTCTTCGTCGCCGCGCTGCGCCAGGATCGCCTCGAGCGTCCGGCCGATGGTGGTCGCGTTGTTGAACACGGGGACGATCACGGAGAAACGGCGCGGGCCCGGGCTCAGGGCAGTTCCGCCGGCGGCGGCCTGCGCTCGCCGCCTCGCGCCAGCTTCCAGACCGTGAACGGACCCCGCCCCTCGACCACTTGCCCGCGAGCCGCGAGGAAGCGCGCCCAGAATCCCGAGGTGTCCACCTGCTCGGAAAAGCGCTGGTGCACGACCGCAAACCGGCAGCCGCTCTTCAGGACGCTCTCTCGCTCGCGGCCGAGGTATTCGAGGTTGTCCTCGGCGAACCGCACCATCGGCGTGGGATTGCTCCGGCCGGCCAGGTAGTACGCGGCGGCGGGCCGGTCCAGGATCAGCACCGGCTCTCCAGGCTGCGTGTTTCGCTCCAGGAAGGCGAGGAGCCACGACGTCTGCGACCCCCACCAATCAGCCGTGTAGAAGGTGCGATCCCACAAGCGGATCGGCGTGGTCCGGTGCCAGCGCACCATCACGCTGCCCGTGTTCTCGACCAGGAAATGCGGCAGATCGGATCGCTGTGGAACCTGCATGACGTGCCAGACGAGAGTCGCGGGCAGGAGGAAGGCCAGGACTCGCGTGGTCCATGCCGCCCATTTCCTCCAAGGATCCTGCCCCGAGGCGATGCGGGCCGCGGCTGCAGAAGCCGCGAAGAACCACAGCAGGAACACGGGCGGGGCCACCTGCAGGAAGCGGTAGTAGACGCTTGCGCCGTGGAAGAGCTGGTGCGCGGACAGAAGCGCAAGACACGCCACGGCGAACGCCACGGCCGAGGTCGTCGTGGCCCGCCTTCGCAGCATCTCGCGTGCGCTCCACCACAACACCGAAGCTGCCAGCAGGACGGGCAACAGGCACAGCAGCGGCGCGACACGCGTGGCCACGGGATCCAGGCCGGCGAACGACCAGCGCAGTGCCGAGTAGAGAACCCGGGGATCGGGGGCGCCGTCCGAGGTCGAAAGCAGCAGGGTCTGCCGGAAGAAGTCCAGGAGCGAAACCTGGCTGGCGACCAGGAGGAGCCCGGCCCCGGCCGCGACTGCCGCTCCCAGGAGCACGGCACCGGCGTCGCGGGCAAACACCACCCCCTCGAGGATCGAACGCTCCGCCTTGGCGACCGCGGGTGCAACGGGCCTCCGCCTGCCGCTCGTTGCGAGCGCCGCCAGCAGCATCACCGCCGCCGCCGCCGCCATCACGGGCGTGTCCTGCCGGAACCAGGCCGCCAGGCCCGCGACGCTCCCCGTGGCGAAAAGCCGCCGCCATCCGCCCCTCTCGATCCAGCCGATGAGCGCCCCGAAGACGAGCCAAGGGCCCAGGGAGTGGGCAACCTTCACCCAGGTGCCGGGGACGCACATCACGGTGACGGCGGCGCCCAGGGCGTAGCCTGGCGGCATCAGTCGAGCGCCGATGCTGAACGTCAGGCTCACCAGCCAGGCCAGCAGCGCGCAGAGGAGCCAGCGGATGGCGAGCAGGTCGTCCGGAAAGAGCGCCATCGCGGCTGCGACCGCGTAGTACTGTCCCGGCACGTAGAGGGAACTGAAGTCGCGGTGCGGAACCTCCCCCTGCAACACACGCGCGCTGCCTTGGAGCAGCCAGCCTTCGTCCTGGGTCAGGTTTCCGAAGCGCGCGTAGGACGCGAAGAACGCCAGGGAGGCCAGGAAGGCCAGGAGCGCGACTCGCCTGCGCCGGAACGGCGACAGGCGAGTCTCAGTTGACATATCCGAGCGCGCGCAACTGCTCCTTCACCTGCGGGTCCGGCTCGATGGTGCGCAGGTCGGCCGGCGGCGGCGGCAGGCCCTTCTCCCAGCGCTCCAGGAGCCAGGACAGCCGGCGCACCTGCTCGGCGTTCGCGGCGGCGACGTCGTTGCGCTCACCGGGGTCCAGATCGAGGTCGAAGAGCTGCGTGCGAACTCCTCCACGCCGCGACACGATGAGCTTCCACTTCTCGTCGCGTACGGCGGTCGCATCCATCGGCGCCAGCTGCAGGTCGTAGAACGAGGGTCCCTTGACGCGCGCGCCACGGTCGCTGGTGAGCGTTGCCAGGCTGTGGCCGTGTGCGTCCGGCGGCAGCGGCAGGCCGAGCAGGTCGAGCAGCGTCGGCGCCACGTCCAGCAGCGTCGCGGTCTCGTCGCTGCGGCGCCCGGCGCCGAGGCGCGCGGGCCAGCGAATCAGCAGGGGAATGCGAAGCACTTCCTCGTAGAGGGTCCGCCCGTGTCCCAGGCCGCCGTGCTCGGCGAGCTCCTCGCCGTGATCCGAGCTGAGGACGAGGAGGACGTCCTCCTCGGCAAACCCGATCTCGTCGTCGAGCCTGCGCAGGGACTCGTCGAGAAAGCTGATCTCGGCCTGGTAGAGCGCCTTGAGGCGCGATGCCAGCGTCGGGTCCGGCGCCGGGTAGCGGCGCTTCAACTCCTTCATCACGATCCCCGCCGGAAACACGCCGGGTTTCGCGGCGAAATCGGGGGCGTACTGGCCGATCCACGGCTGCTGCGCGAAGTACGGATCGTGGGGATCGAAGTAGTGAAGCCACAGGAAGGTCTTGCGCTGTTTCCACGCCCGCTTCCAGTCGACTCCGAAGGCGCTCTGCATCTGCCGCCCCAGTTCGCGGTTGACCTCGGGCGCGGGAAGGAATTGCGCGGCGCCGTAGTAGCGATCGAAGCCCTGGTCGAAGCCCTGCCCCGCGGCGAGATGGACGTTGGCCGGAACGCCGATCGTGAGGTAGCCGGCACGTTGGAGACGCTCGGCGAGCGTGACCAGGGACGGGGCCAATATCGGCTGTCCGACGGCTTTCGACACGCCAGCCTGGACGTGGCCGCGCACGACGCCGTGCGACCGGGGCGCCAGCGACGTGAACAGCGACGCCATGGAGGGTGGCGTCCACGAGCTCGGCGCATGGGCGTTCGTGAAGACGACGCCCCCTCCGGCCAGCCGATCGAGGAAGGGCGTGCGCGGCTGCTGCGGGCCGCCGAAGACGAAGTCGGAGCGGAGCGTGTCGATGGTGATGAGCACCACCGCCTGGGATCCGGCCGGCGCTCCGTGCTGTGAGGCGGCGGCAGCGGCGGCGACGAGGAGGGCGGCGGCAGCAGCGATGGCAGTCGTCCGCCGCGCGGCCCGGAACATCGCCATGGTTACCTTGCGGTCGCGCGACATTATGCCACCGCGCCAGGAGCGGCTCCGGGTCATCCTCGTCGCGCCGCCTCCCAGAAACCCCTGGGGCTGAGCACCCTGATGCCAGGCACCTCGCCCAGCTCCAGCAGGTCGTTGTCGCCGGTCACGAGAACCTCGGCTCCACTCGCCAGCGCTTCGCCCAGGATCACGGCATCGTCTGGATCTCGGACGTCGACGGGCACCATGCTCGGGGGCGCCTCGACGAGCGATGCCGAAGCGCGCAGGAAGGCGGCCACCTGACGGACCATCGGTTCCGGCACCCGAAGCTTCTGGATCAGCGTGCGCGTCAGCTCCTCGACCACCGTCGGAGAAACGAGGAGCTCGTGTTCGGCCAGGACGGTACGCAGGACGTCAGCGCAGAGTCCCCGCGTCGCGAGCGCGGCCACAAGGACGTTCGTGTCCAGGAACACCTTCACGAAACGAGCTTGAACACATCCTCGTCGGTGAGCAGTCCCTGGGCCTCGGCGAACGGCGCCACGCGCCGCCGCATCTGGTCGAAGACGTCGATCGCAAGCTGGCGACGCAGTGCGTCCCGGACCACGTCACTCTGGCTACGCCCCGACAGCTTGACGACGCGCGCGAGCAGCCGCCCCACCTCCCTGTCCAACCGAACAGTGATCGTGTCCTTCATGTAAGACAACGTACTACAGGCGTGCGTCTGGCGTCAATGGTGCCGGGCGCTGCGGCGTCGGCGCTCGTAAGGCCCGTGCGGTCGGCTTCCGCTGATATATTGCAGCGGGAGGCCGCATGGCAGTCGCGCACGGGATGTTGATCGACGGCGTCTGGAGCGGAGCCGCCGAGGGCATCGACGTCATCGACAAGTACACGGACGAGGTGATCGGGACGGTGCCCGCCGCCTCCAAGGAGGACGTGGCCCGCGCCACCGCGGCGGCGAAGGCCGCCTTCGCGAGCTGGGGCGAGAGCCCGGCCTGGAAGCGCTCGAAGATCCTGCACAAGACCGCCGAGGGCCTGGCCGCGCGCCAGGACGAGATCGCCAGCATCATCGCGCGCGAGGCGGGCAAGGCCTGGAAGTACGCGGTGGCCGAGGTCCAGCGTTCCGTCGAGACCTTCACCTTCGCGGCCGAAGAGGCGAAGCGCATCCACGGCGAGACGGTCCCGATGGACGCCTCGGCATTCGGCGAGAACCGCGTGGGGTACTACACGCGGACGCCGATGGGCGTCGTGGGCGCGATCACGCCCTTCAACTTCCCGTTGAACCTGGTGGCCCACAAGGTAGCGCCCGCCCTGGCCGCCGGCAACACCATGGTGCTGAAGCCGGCCCACGAGACCTCGCTGACGGCGGTGAAACTGGGCGAGGTACTCGAGGCCGCAGGCCTGCCCAAGGGCGTCTTCAACATCGTCCACGGCGAGGGCCGCGTGGTCGGCGAGGCGCTGGTGCGCGATCCCGTGCCTGCGAAGATCACTTTCACGGGCAGTCCTCCCGTCGGCCAGCACATCATGGCGGTAGCGGGCTTGAAGCGCGTTACCCTCGAGCTCGGCAACAACTCCGGCACGATCATCGAGCCCGACGCCGACCTCGACAAGGCGGTCCCCCGCTGCGTCGTCTCCGCCTTCGCGAACTCCGGCCAGATCTGCATCAGCCTGCAACGCCTCTACGTGCACGAGCAGATCGCGCGGGAGTTCATCGACCGTTTCGTGAAGGCGACCCAGGCGCTGAAGGTCGGCAACCCCATGGACAAGGACTGCGACGTGGGACCGCTGATCTCGACTCCGGCGGCCGAGAAGGCCGAGAGCTGGATCAAGGAAGCCGTGGCCGAGGGCGCGCGCTGCCTGGTGGGCGGCAAGCGCGAGGGCCGCGTGCTGTGGCCCACCGTGCTGGTAGACACGCGCCCCGACATGAAGGTGATGTGCGAGGAGGCCTTCGCGCCACTCGTCTCCATCGTCACCTACAAGGAATTCGACGAGGCCCTGCGCCTGCTCAACGACTCGCCCTTCGGGCTGCAGGCCGGCATCTACACCCAGGACATCCGCAAGGCCTTCGCCGCGGCGCGCAAGGTGGACGTAGGCGGCATGATGATCAACGACACCTCGATCTTCCGCGTGGACCACATGCCCTACGGCGGCAACAAGCTCTCGGGCATTGGCCGCGAGGGCGTGCGCTTCGCCATCGAGGAGATGACGAACCTGCGCATGGTCTGCTTCAACCTGGGCTAGAGGCGCGCTCAGGCCAGCGGCAGCTTCTCCCGCGACAGGCAGGCGCGGTCGTGCTCGGCGACGATCGCCGCCGCTTCCGCGAGCACGCGACCGGGACCCTGGGTCTCCACCAGCTCGCAGGTCGCCCTGGAACGGATCGCGGCCTCGTACTCCCGCAGCCAGGCGCCGAACGCCTGCTGCGCCTGCGGGCTCTCGCGGGGGTAGGACGCGGGCGGCGTCCTGCACCCGCAGCGCCACGGTTTCGGCGTGAGCCGGGCGCGGAAGCTCGACTGCAGCTTGCACAGCTTCACGAAGTACGGATCCGCCCCGAAGGCCGCGAGCAGCTCCTGCGCCTGGCCCGACGACGGATCCACGAGCAGGTCCGTCGCGAGCACGCGAAAGCCGGCCGCGGTGCGGTAGATCCGGAAGCTCGCGCGCGGATAGCCGGCGCAGGCCGCGCGCACGCGGTCGAGGACCGGGTCGGCCTGCTTGCCGCCGAACAGGCTGCGCAGGAAGGAGCCGCCGCTCGCGGGCGCATCCACGTCGATGAAGGGCACGCGCGCGGTGTTGAGGACGAGGGCCCCGTAGCGGTTTCGCGTGACGAGCGCCGCCGGCTCCGCCTGTGCGTCTCCGACGCTGCCCACGATCTCTTCGCGCAGCGGCGCCTTGCCGTAGAAGTAGGCCTCGTTCCCGAAGGCGCCGCCCGTTATCCGGGCGAGCGCCTCTCCCAACCGTCGCTTGGCGAGAAAGGCCGCTTCGCTGACGCCCTCCTGCGACCAGCCCCACATCCGCAGAGCGAAACGTTTGCCCTTGGGATCATCCGCCGATCCCGATGCGTGGGCCCAGTGCTTGGGGATCAGCACGCGACCCCGCGGCTCATTCCTTCACGTCGGCCAGCAGGCCCTTGAGCTCGACCGCGTCGCGGTCGTCGGGCGAGACCTCGCCCAGCTCCTGGGACAGCCGGAGCGCGTCGAGGGCGCACTCGCGGTTGCCGAGCTTCGCGTGGGCGCGGGCGATCTGCAGGTAGGGCAGGTAGTCGAGGAACCACATGCCGTAGAGCCGCGCCTTGCGCTGCGGCTCGGGCCGCCGGTCGACGGAGTCGATGAGCGCCTCGAGAGCCAGCTGCGGGTCGCCATGCTCGGCCAGTTGCAGGCCCAGCTCGTAGTGGTAGTACCAGGGCGCGTCAGCCGTCTTCGCGTCCGCGGGCAGGCGGCAGCGCGAGAGCACGTCGCGCTTGATTCGCGCCACGTCCGCCTGCGACAGCTGCGCCATCTTCTTGTCGTAGCGCCTGAAGCTCGGGCTGCCGGACCCGCCCAGCAACACGCGCTCGGCGGCCAGCAGTCGGCGGCCGTTCTCCGACTTCTCCGCCGCGCCGGACTTCTCGGCCAGGGCGAGATGGCGCCGCGCCGCCGCGGTGTCCCCGGTCATGTGGCACGCGATGGAGAGATAGAGGTGCGGCAGGTAGGCCGCCGACTCCCGGGGCGTCTGCCGCAGGGCCTCCTCGAGGGCGAGCCGCGCCTCGGCGGGCTTGCCGGCCTCGATCAGGGCCACGCCCTTCGGATAGGCGTCGCTCGGACCCGGTCCCGCGGCGAGGAGCAGGAGTGACAGCGCGGTCGCCAGCATCGTGCCTCCTATTGAACGTAGCCGAGGGCCCTCAGGTTCTCGCGCTGTTCCGGGGTGAGGGCGCTGTCGGGGACGACCTCGCCCTGGCCGCGGCGCAGCGTGAGCAGGAAGCCCGCGAGCTTCTGCCGATAGTAGCCCCGAAGCGTCGGCTGCGTCGCTCCGATCTCGCGCGTCTCGCCCGGATCGGCCTCCAGGTCGAACAGCTCCTCGGGCCCGAAGCGGGAGTGGTAGACGTACTTGAAGCGAGAGTCGCGGAGCATGTAGCGCGGCCGGTCGCTGGTGGTGCGCGAGAGCACGGCGTCCTTGCCCGGCGCGCCGCCCGCGACCGGCAGCAGGCTGCGGCCGCCGAAGGCGTACCGGCCCTCCGCCGGCAGGCCGAAGGCATCGGCGATGGTGGGGCCGATGTCCAGGCTGTCCACCAGGCCCGCCCGGCGAGTGCCCGCGGCGGCGCGTCCGGGGAAGCGCACGATCAGCGGGATGTGCACGCTCGGCTCGAAGAGCTGCTGGTTGTGGCCGACGAAGGCGTCGTGCTCGTAGAGGGCCTCGCCGTGGTCGGCCGCGACGATCACGAGGGCCTTTTCCCACAGGCCCAGCTCTTCCAGGCGCCGCCGCAGCGCGCCGATCTCGGCGTCGGCGTACGCGAGGTTGGCGTCGTAGAGCCGCACCAGGTGGGCCTGCTCCTCCGGGCTCAGCGCGCGGCCGCCCCAGTTGACGCTGGTGATGAAGCGCTCTTCGGTCTTGGCGTAGGCCGGCAGCGGCGCGTCGGGCCCGAAGCGGGCGACGAAGCCGGGTGGCGCGTCGTAGGGAAAGTGCGGCTCCCGGTAGTGCGCATAGGCGAAGAAGCGCTTGCCGCGCTGTTTCTCGAGCCACGGCCAGAACTCGTGTCGGAAGCTGTCGGCTGCGGAACCGTGGCCGCGGAACACCTCGAGGAACGTGGAGAAGCCGCGGGCCAGGCCGAAGGCTGGACCCGCCATGCCGTTGGCCACGAAGCCGCCGGTGGTGATGCCCCGCGCCTCCAGCCGCTCCGCCAGCGTCAGGGGTCCGGCTCCCAGCTTCACTCCGTGCGCCACGCCCGCGCCGTGCTCGTCGGGCTGCAGCGAGGTCCACAGGGACGCCATCGACGCCAGTGTGTAGACGGCCGGTGCGTAGGCGCGCTCGAAGACGACACCCTCGCGCGCGATGCGGTCGACCTCGGGGGTCGTGGGCCGGCCGTAGCCGTAGCAGCCGAACTGCCGCGCGCGCGCCGCGTCGAGGATGATGAGCAGCACGTTGCTGCCGGCGAGGCCGCGCCGCAACGCCTCACCCCTCTGGGCCTCCGCGGGGGTGAACGGCCGACGCAGGGGCGGATCCGCGGCCTGGCGCGACACGACACGTGGCGCCTCCCAGGCGCCCCAGGCTCCGGCGCCTCCCTCGATTTCGAGGGACAGCGTCGCGGGCGCATCGGCGCCGCCCAGTGGCACGCGGATCTCCTCCGCTGCGCCGGCGCCCAGCTCCCGGCCCCACAGCTCGCGACGCTCTCCATCGTTCCCCAAGGTCGCCCGGAAGCGAACGCGGCTCTGGCCCGAGAGCGCGTGGCGGCGCGCCGCCACGCGCAGCTCGGCGTCCCGCGGGACCCCGAACGTCCAGCGGATCGCCCCGGCTCCCGTCTGCACCAGCCGCCCGCGGCCCGCCGTCGCCTCGATGGCGAAGGGCGGCGGGGCGGCGGGCAGCGTCAGGTCGAGGAGCGCAGGATCCTCCAGGGAGCCGAGGGCGATGGAGTGGACGGAGGCGGCGACAAGCGCCGCCGAACCGGCCTCGGCCGCGCCCTCGCGAAAGACGAGCGCGAGACGGTTGGGGCCCGCCTTCTGGACGGCGGCCGGCAGGGTCACGCGGTAGCGCCGCCGGCCCGGAGTCAGCGCGAGCTCTCCGATATCCATGTCGTTCAAGCGGACCTTCAGGCTCTGTGTCCGCAGGCCGACGCGCGGCTCGAGGTCCAAGACCGCCTGCTGCGGTGCCAGGTCGCGGAGCACGAACAGGATCTCGCTCATCCGCCGCGCCACCACGTGGGGCAGCGCGCCCGCATCCTCCCGCGTCAGCCCTGGGCCGCGGCGGGGCTCTCCCGAGGGAGGACCCAGCAACGTGAAGCTGTAGGCGCGCTCGTGGTCCGCTGCGGCCGCGCTGGCCGCGAGGTCGAGGTAGACGTTCTCGCGAGCCCGACATCCCGCGAGCCCCAGGGCCAGGGCCAGGAGCGCGCCGCCGGCGGCCCGGTTCACGCCTCGCGGCCCGCCTGCAGGACGGTCATGTCGTCCCGGGGACGCACCGATCCGGCGTGGGCCACGGCGGAGCTGATCACCGCCTCGACGAGTCCGGCATCCCGGGCGTGGCCCAGGAAGAACTCGCGCAACCGGGCCTCGCCGTACTCCTCGCCCTTGGCGTTCTCGGCCTCGACGATGCCGTCGGTGTACATGAGCAGCCGGTCTCCGGGACCGAAGCGGGCCTCGACCACCTCGAACACAGCGTTCGGCATGATCCCCAGGGCCACGCCCGTGGAGCCGAGGCTCTCGACGCTGCCGTCGCGGCGCAGCAGCAGGGGCGGGTTGTGCCCCGCGTTCACGTAGCACAGCGGTCCCTCTGCCACGCCCGTCTCGGCGTAGAACAGCGTCACCAGCCGGTTGGCCGGGATGTTGGCCGACAGGTGCTCGTTGAGGCGCGTCACCAGGGCGGCGCCCCGCAGGCCCGCGGTGACGAGGGTGCGCAGGCTGCCCTGCAGCAGCGCCATGAGCAGCGCGGCCGGCATGCCCTTGCCCGCCACGTCCCCGATCACCAGGGCGACGCGGCCCTCGCCCAGGTCCACGATGTCGAAGTAGTCGCCGCCTACGGTGTTCGCGGGGTGCATGGTCGCGCGCACGCGGAGCGAGCCCTCGGCGAAGGCCTCGGAGGGCAGCAGGCCGAACTGGATCTGGCGCGCGATCTCCAGGTCGCCCTTGAGCGTGAGCTTGTCGCGCAGCTCCAGGGCCAGGACGACGAACAGCACGCTCGCGGCGACCAGCAGCCACGGCGTGCCCGGCAGGTCGCGATGGGCGCTGCGCGCGATCACGTCCACGAGGTACTGGAACCAGAAAAACGCGAGCAGGAACGTCGCGGAGGCGAACAGCAGCCGCCGCGCGGGCGACAGACGCCAGGCGATCGCCTCGAAGACCCGGAAGACCGAGGCCGGGATGCGCTCCCAGGCCGACTTCGTCTTGAGGTCGTCGAAGTCGACCTCCCGCGAGAAGAACGCGACCGTGTCGCGGGCGTCGCCCTCGGCCAGCTCGCGCAGCGCCTTCATCGTTATGTCGCGCCTGAACAGGTCCTGGACGCGCTGCCAGTAGTCTTCCTGGTGCCGCTCGCGCTTGCCTTTGTCCTTCTTGGCGGCGCCGAGCTTCTCCTCGAGCGCGTCGAGCCGGCGTGACTGTGCCACCCCGCCCCTAGCGGATCCAGACGATGTCGAAGCGCAGCAGCTTCACGTCGCCCTTGGCGGGAACCAGCGGACGCGCCTCAAAGCGCGCGGGGTCCACCGCGGCCATCTGCTGCAGCTGCTGGTCGAGGTCCAGGATCTCCTGCTCGAGGTTGCTGACGCGCGCCTCGGCGCTATTCTCCAGGCGGTTCTTGGTCAGCACGCTCCCCGCGCCCGACACCGTCCGCTTGCGTCCGGTCAGGAGCCCGATGTTCGAGAGGATCGCCGAGCCCACGGCCAGCCACTTCTCTTTGCTGCGCGCCGAGACCTCCTGCTGCGTGGCCTCGAGATCGCGCTGCTTCTTCTCCCGGCGGTCGCGCAGCTTTTCGGCCGTGTCGCCGCCGCCGCCCGCGCTGATGCGAGCGGCGAACGCCTCGGCCGCTTCGCCGGGCGCCGAGCTCGTCTTCGTGACCGCGTCGTAGTGTACGGCGGTCGCGAGCTTGTCGGGCAGGCGATCGCGGATCGCCCGCTCGAGGAGCTTGGCGCCGTCGCGGCCCAGCCAGGCTGGCAGGTCCGCGTACTGCACGCCGGCCGGAGCCTCGGTCTTCAGCTCGTCCTCGCCGATCTCGAGCGGCTCGGCCTCCAGGCTCTCGGCCGGCGTGGCGCCGACAAGCGGCCAGGCCCGCGAGCCCACCACCTCTCCCGCGCCCTTGTAACGCACGGCGTACTTCACGAACACGTGGGCGTCGCACATCGAGGCGCCGTACTTCGAGTAGTAGTGATGCAGCAGCGGGGCCGGAAGCATGGGGGCGACCGAAGCGGCCCCGATCGCAGGAGCGGTGCTCGCCTGCTTGTCGCGTCCCTGCATGAGGCGTCCGATCTCGTCCCGCGTCAACGGCCCGCGCAGGTACGACATCGCCCAGCGCACCTGCAACAGCTCCGGCGCCTTGCGGTGCACGTCGTGGAGCAGGAACACGCGCTTCTTGGTGCCGTCGAGGAGCTTGTCGAGCTGCGCCTCGGCCATGCCGGTTCCGAGCAGGCCCTCGCGCAAGCGCGCCCGGTCCTGCTGGGTCTGCAGCGTGCCCACGAGCCAGGTGCCCATGTTGGCGAGGCCCTTGTAATCGAGGTCCACGGGGTTCTGCGTGGCGAGCACCACGCCGACCCCCTGGGCGCGCGCCTGCTTGAGCAGGGTCAAGAGCGGCCGCTTGGTGGGCGGGTTCGCCGGGTGCGGCGGGAAGTATCCGAAGATCTCGTCCATGTAGACGAGGGCGCGCAGCTCGCTGGTGCCGGGCTGCCGGCGCATCCACGTCTTCACCTTGTCGAGCAGCAGCGCGGTCACGAACAGTCGCTCGGCGTCCTGCAGGTGGGCGGTGTAGACGATCGACAGCCGCGGCTTGCCGTCGCGGGTGCGCAGCATGCGGCCGATGTCGAGCGGCTCGCCCGTGCGCCAGGCCTCGAAGGACGGCGCCGCCAGCAGGTTGTTGAGGGCGAGCATGAGGCCCTGGCGCTCCTTGCGCGGGTACACGCTGTCCACCGGCAACGCGCCGAGCTTCTCGAAGGGCGGGTCCGCGACGCCGGTGATCAGCGACTCGAGCTGGAGGCCCTTGCCCTCGCGCCAGGCCGTCTCGATGAGGGTCGAGAGCAGGATGAACTCTCGCGATTGCAGCGGGTCGGCCTCGATCCCCAGCAGGCCCAGGAGCCCGGTCACGATGCCGGTGATCTCGTCGCGCAGGTCCTCGGAGGCGGATGAAAACGGGACTGACGGCGCCTCGAGCGACTGCAGCACGTTGAGCGGGACGCCGGCCGAGGATCCCGGCGTGTAGATCGTCGCCTCGCGCGAGGCCGAAAGCGCCGCAACGTCCGCGGCCGCGAGCCCCCAGTCGGCGAGGCCTTTCGTCCAGGTCGCGGCCACCTCGGCGGCGGACTTGCCCTCGCGTTTCGCCGTCTCGGGATCGAGCCAGGGCGCGAAGGACGCCGCGTCCAGGGTGCCGAAGGTGAGCAGCAGGTTGCCGAGATCGCCCTTGGGGTCGATAGCGATCACGGGCACGCCCTGGCGCAACAGCTCCTCGATCGCGACGATGGCCAGGCCGGTCTTGCCGGAGCCCGTCATGCCGACGATGAACCCGTGGGTCAGCAGGTCGTTGGCGTCGAGGTCGATTCGTGCGCCGGAGCCGCCCGCAGGATCGAAGACCTTTCCCAGGTAGAGGTTCCTCGACATCGGCGGAGTATACGTCCGTCCCATCGGGAGGACGGACGTAAGCGGCGTGCAATTTCTTCAAACTGAAGAAGCGCCAGCACTTCTGGCGGCGCCGTCCCCGGCACGTGGGTTGCAGCTTGTGGAGCCCGGAGGTTGACGAATGCACCGACACGCCCTCATGGCCGGTCTCGTTGGCGCCGGCCTCTTGTCTTCCGTCCCTGCATCCGCCGGTCCGAAAACCGGCCTGACGATCGTGGTCGGCAGCGGGCATGCGTATCACCACGACGGATACCGCGACTACGACCACCACGACGCACGCCGTGTCGCCTACAGCCACGGCTACGAGAACGGGTTCGACCACGGCAAGGACGACGGCGAGGATCGCGACGGTTTCAACTTCTGGCACGACAAGGAGTATCGCAACGGCGACAAGGGCTACAAGGGCCACTACGGCTCGCGCGGGCGCTACCAGCACAGCTTCCGCTCTGGCTACGAGGCAGGCTACCGGCGCGCCTACTCGCACTTCCAGCACCGCCATGACCACCGCCGCTGCCGCGACGGCTACTACACCCGCGAGATTCCCCGCTACTACCTCTGGCGCTGACGCTGATAGAATTCGAGGCGATGCGCTCTCATCACTACTGGCGCGCCGTCGCCAGCTCCAAGCAGCAGCTCCGGGACGCGTTGCCCACCTTGGACCTGAAGGCCCTCCACGTGAAGCGCCCGGAGCTGCATCTTCTTTATGCGGTCCGCCAGTTCGCCATCATCGGCGCGTGTAGCTATCTCCTCTGGAATCAGGCGAATCCCTGGATCTGGGTGCCGCTTTCGATCCTGCAGGGCTTCACCTTCTTCAACATGACCACCCTGCTCCACGAGGTGGTCCACAACGGTGTCTTCCCCACGCCGCGCAAGGGTCCCGAGCGCGTCCTGGGCTTGCTTTACGCAATCACGAGCGGGATCTCGTCGTCCCAATTCACGCGCTGGCACCTCGATCATCACGACAACCTCGGCAACGCCGAGGACGACCCCAAGCGTCACTGGTTGTCGCCCAGGCGCAACGCCCGCTGGTACAAGCTGCTCTTCTGCACGCCGGCGCTGATGCCCATCTACTTCCGGGCCGCTGCGCAGGAGGTGAAGACCTACCCGGCCGCGCTGCGCAAGATCATCATGCGCGAACGCCTCGCGACGATCGTGATCCAGCTCTCGATGGGCGGGCTGCTATGGGCTGCTGGCGGCGCTGGCGTCATGGCCCGCATCTGGCTCGTGCCCTACTTCTTCGGGTTCCCCGTGGCGTTCACGCTCAACCGCCTGGGCCAGCACTACAACATCGACCCCGCGCACCCGCTCAAGTGGTCCACCCTGATGAAGCCCAGCCGCTTCTGGGACTTCCTGTTCCTGAATTCGAACTACCACCTCGAGCACCACTACTTCCCGCGGGTGCCGTTCTACAACCTGCGCGACCTGCACATGAAGCTGCGCCCGCTTTACGCCGAGCTGGGTCTCCGGCCGCACACCTACCGCGAGATCCTGTGGCAGTGGTTCGTCCTGAACCGCGCCCCGCACACCGACTGGGACGGCGGCGCGGCCGAAGCAACGGAAGAGGCCGAAGCCGCGGCCTAGGGCGAGGACGGACAGTCGCCCTTCCCGACCTCGACCGAGACCACCGGGGTGCGATCCTTGTCGGCGTAGACGTAGCGCAGCGTCACGCCCGCGGTGAGCAGCTCTCGCATCTCCTTGGACTCGCAGGCGCCGGCGACCAGCTTCGGCTTCATCGCGAGCGTGACCTTCTGGGTGTCGAGCTGGGCGGCGGTCAGCTTGATCAGCGTGTAGTTGTAGACGAGCAGGCCCTGCTGCGACTGCACGTTCGTGATCTCCGTGTCGAGGCGGCCCGCAGGCTGGCCGGCGAACTGAACATGGCCTTCGGCGTGAAGCTGGCCTGGGATTCGGGCTTCTCACCCGTGCGCGACGCGTCCCTCGTGCGGAGCGCCTCGGGCTTGGGCGCCGCGACGCGCGAGGAGTTCCGCGAACGCCGCGGCCGCGACTACACCGCGCACCTTTGCGAAGACCTGTGGGACAGTCCACAGATCAACTGGGACGGCAAGGTCCTCGGCTGCTGCTTCAACTTCTGGGGCGACTTCGGAGGCAACGCGTTCCGCGACGGCCTGCGCGCTAGCCTGGAGCACGAGAGGCTGCGCTACGCACAGGACATGCTCACGGGCGGCAGCCGGCGCGCCCCGATGTGCCGTGCTCGACCTGCGAGTTGTACCTGCATCGCCGCGAGCGGGGCGACTGGATGACGAGACCCAACGCGCCGCCGGCTGCCGATGACGCCGCGCAGGCGCGGCGCGTCCTGCGCCACAAGCCCCGGGACGCGGCCGCCCTCGAGATCCTGGGCCTGGCCGCCTACCGCTTGGGCCGTCTCGCGGCGGCCCGTCACTACCTCGAGGCCTCGATCTCCGCTGATCCGGCGCGCCCAGCCCCTCGCGAGGCGCTCGCGCTCGTGACACGCGACATCGCGGCGCAGGGCGGCAGTGAGCCGCCACGGCCCCGCGTCCTGACGGCGGCCCTTCGAGTCCTGGCCCACAAGCTCGCTGTTCTCCGCCGCCGCGCGCACTAGCCAGTCCCCCGAGCCGCGTGCTCCCGCAGCGACGTCATGAGATCGCCCCACCACATCCCCATCATCCGGACGAAGGCGACCATCTCCTGTCCGTGGCGCGCGGGGTGATCGAGGCGTATGCGGCTCCAACCGCGGTGCGTCACCGTCACGAGCGTCCCATTGCCGCTTGCCTCGAAGCGAACCTCGACCTCGGTCTTCTCGCCCGGCGCGAAGTTGACCGCTCGCCAGTCGAAGACGAGCCGCGCCGGCGGCTCCCAGGCGGTCACGCGGCCGGTCTCCGCCACCCGCGGTCCGGCTGCGGTCGTGTACGTCTCGAACAACCGCCCCCCCACCATTGGTTCGAGGTGGAGGATGCCCTCGGTGCCCCGTCCCACGCGATACTTCAGCCCGCGCCGCCACCAGAGATCGACCTCCTCGGTGAAGATGCGGAACGCGTCGGCGGGCGGCACCGCGACGCTGACGGAGACACGGGCCTGGTCGCCCGGAGGCACGGCGGTCGCTTCGCTCACCGCCGCTTCCTGCCCCGCGATTCGGCGTGGGCCTTGAAGCCGGCGAGTTGGTCGCCCCAGAACGCCTCGACCTCGTCGAGCCAGCCGCGCAGCTCGGCGAAGCGTTGCGGGCGCAGCCGATACACCCGCCCGCGGGCGTCTTCGTCGAGGGACGACTCCTCCACGAGGCCGGCCCGCCTGAGCACCCGCAGGTGTCGGCTCATCGCGGGTCGGGACGTCTCCAGGGTCGAGGCGATCTCGCCCGAGCGCAGGGGCCGCTTGCCCAGCACGCCGATCACGGCGCGTCGCGTCGGGTCGGCCAGCGCCCCCAGGACGGCGTCGAGTTCGGCGCTCACTTGGCGATCGGGTCGCGCACGCGCTCCACGAACCACCAGAAGTGGCCCTCGGGATCCTGGGCCTCGTACCCTTTGTCGGCCCAATAGTCGTCGCCGTAGTCCTGCACGGCCGGTTCCTGGACGATCCGCGCGCCCGCGGCGCGGGCTCGTGCGCAGTGCGCCTCCGCGTCGTCCACGTGCACGCACAGCGACTGGGTGTTCTGCCCGCCGACCACGCGGGGAGACACGAACATCCCGCGCTCGGGCCGGCCCGGCTTGGAGCCGCCGGAACTGCCGACCATCACCAGGCCGTCGTCGCCGAAGTCGAGCTCCGAATGCTCGATGCGCCCGCCCTCGCCCTCCACCTTGATGCGCACCGTGAAGCCGAAGGCGCGGCACAGCCAGTCGATGGCCGCCCCGGCATCCTCGTAGAAGAGCGCGCTCGAGATCCTGGGCCAGCCTGTGGGGGGTTTTCTCATGACGGTTCCTCCTACGTGCAATGATTAACCCATACGTTAATCATTATTCCAAGCCCTGTCAAGCCCGTTCTAGAATCCCGGCACATGCAGACGAGCGTCGTGCCCCTGGCGCAGGTCCGCGCGCGCGACGCTGCCAGCGCCGGGGGCAAGGGCGCGAACCTGGGGGAGCTTTTCGGCCACGGTTTCCCGGTGCCGGCCGGGTTCGTGGTGGCGGCGCCCGTGAGCCGCGCGGTGTTCGATGTTCTCGGCGTCCAGGCGGAGCTGGCGGGGCTCGAAGGCGCCTCGCGTGGGGAACTGGCGCGGCGCTGCGGGGCGATCCAAGGCCGGATCGTCGCAGCCGAGATTCCAGGCCCCGTCGCGACCGCGACCCTGGACGCCCACGCGGCGCTCGTCGCCGGCCGCAACGGGCTCGCGTGTGCGGTGCGCAGTTCAGCCACGGCCGAGGATTTGGCCGGCGCCAGCTTCGCGGGGCAGCACGGCACGTACTACTACGTGGACGCCGCCCACTTGCTGGAGATGATCCGGCACTGCTGGGCGTCCCTGTGGAGCCCGGAAGCCGTGTCGTATCGCGCGACCCACGGCATCCCCCACGCGTCCGTGGCGATGGCAGTCGTGGTGCAGGAGATGGTGCGCGCGGACGTGGCCGGCGTCGCGTTCACGGCCAACCCCGTGACGAGCGACCGCAGCGAGGTCGTGATCGAGTCGAGCTGGGGCATGGGCGCGGCGATCGTGGACGGCCGCGTCACGCCCGATCGCTACGTGGTGGGGCGCGAGCGCCTGGATCTCCGCGAGCGCCGCATCGCCGAGAAGCGCTTCATGGTGCCTAGCCAGGCGCCCGTTGCGGGAACGGATCGCCTCGCGAGCGTGCCCCACGAAATGACTCGGCGCGAGACCTTGGCGCCGGACCAGGTGAAGGCGCTCGCCGAGATGGCGCTGCGCTGCGAAGCCCATTTCGGCGCGCCCCAGGACGTGGAGTGGGCCATTGCGGACGGGGCGCTTTTCCTGCTTCAATCCCGCCCCATCACGTCGCCGCCCCGGGAGGAGATCGGACACGAGGTGCAGGGCCGCTGGCTGCTGTTCAAGCCCCTCGCGGAGAACTTCACGGGGCCGCTGACGCCGTTCACCGCCGACCTGATCTCCAACGCCACGCCCGTCGGGATCCGCATCATCGGCGGCCGGGTCTACGCGGACTTCGACTTCGTGCGACGCATCGCACCGCTCCACATCCCCGACGAGGACCTGGCCGATCTGCTTTATCGCGGCGGCGAGGCCGCTCCGCCGGGGTTGCGGATCGCGTGGCAGCGTGTCCCAGCGGCCCTCGCCATGGCGCTCGCGTTTCAGGCCGTCTTCGCCATGGTCCTGGCGCGCACGCGGGGCATGCCCGACGGTTTCATGGACGGGTACCGTGCGTTGTGCCGCCGCGTCGAGTCGGACCCCGACCTCGATCTCGTGAAGGCCCTGCTGCGCCTCTGGGTGCTCCCCGGCGTGTTCGAGCGCATCGGGAACATGGTGCTGTTCGTCAACCTCAGCTCGCTGCGCTTCGCGCCCTGGCTGGGCTTCCTCAAGAGGATGCTGCACAGGTGGCTGCCCGACCTGCGCGACGACGCCGAGGCGCTGCTCGTCTCCGGCAGCGACAACGTCTTGTCCGCCGAGATGGGCCGCGCCATCGCCCGACTCGCTCGCGCCGCCCGCGAGGACGACGCGGTGAGCCGGATCCTGCTCGAGCACGATCCGGGTCAGGCGCTCGCCCGGATGCGCGCCGAACCGGCGGCGCTTCCTTTCGTCCACCAGCTCGACGCCTTCCTGGCCGTGCACGGCCATCGCGCCTTGAAGGAGTTCGAGTTGCAGTCCGCGCGCTGGGACGAGGACCCGGCACCCGTCCTCGGCATGATCCGCAACTACCTCGGCGTGGACGCGCCCGACGACGAGGACCGTTCGGCCCGGGCGCGGAGCGACCTCGAAGCGGAGGTCCGCGCGGCGCTAGGCCCGATCCGCCGGCGCCTCGTCCGCCTGGCCGTCACGCGCGCGCGCTACTACCTGAAGCTGCGCGAGAACTCGCGCTTCTTCCACATCATGGGCATGGCCGTGCTGCGCAAAAAAGCGCTGGCCATCGAGGCGGAGTTGCGCAACCTCGGCCGGCTCAAGTGCAAGGACGACGTCTTCTACTTGCATTGCGACGAAGTGGCTGCCCTGCGCGCCGGCCAACTCGCCTGGCTCGACGTCGAGGACCGCATCCGCGAGCGGCGCCTCCGGCACGTGCGGCTGACGAAACTCAAGCCGCCGCGCACCATCGGCATCGAACGACGCGCCGTTGCGCCCGCGGATGTCGCGGCAGCGGATCGCGTGTCAGGACAGCCGGCTTCGCCGGGTCGCTACGAAGGCATCGCCCGCGTCATCCTCGATCCCTCCGTGGATGCGACCCTGCGGCCGGGCGAAGTGCTGGTCGCCCCCTACACGGACCCGGCGTGGACGCCCCTCTTCCTCACGGCCGGCGCCGCGGTGGTCGAGGTCGGCAGCTACCTGTCCCACGCCGGCACCGTCGCCCGCGAGTTCGGCATGCCGTGTGTCGTGGACGCGCCCGACTGCACGACCCGCATCCGAACCGGAATGCGCCTGGACGTGGACGGCACGCGGGGCGTCGTGCGCCTGCTCGGGGACGGCCCGTGATGCGATTCCTGCTCGACGCGGCCCTCTTCGTCCTGGGCCTGTACCTCTCGCTGCGCGCGCTCGCGGCGTGCTACCGCGTCCTCGACCTCTGGTACACGATCCGGACGGCGTATCCGGCCGTGATCCGCGGCCTCGTCGTGTGGCTCGGCTCGACCGCCCTGCTGACGCTGTGGCTCCGGGGCTCGCATCGCACGGCCTTCGTCGCCGGCCTGGTCGCGTACTTCGCCTTCCACCTGAGCCTGTACGGCCTGCGCTATCTGATGCTGCGGCGCGTGCCGGAGTCGGCGCGCGAGTAGGACACGCTTCATGCCGCCTCCTTGGGGTGGTGCTTCGCGATCAGCGCGTCGTAGACGAAGCCGCCGAGGACCCCCCCGAGCAGCGGACCCACGATCGGCACCCACCACCAGCCGTTGCCGGCGCGAAACACCTCGCCGCCCCAGCCGCCGACGAGCGTGAACAGGCGCGGACCGAGGTCGCGGGCGGGGTTGATGGCGTAGCCGGCGTTGAAGCCGAGGCTCATGCCGATCAGCACCACGGCCGCGCCGACGAGCACGGGCCCCATGCGCGGCTCGGGGGCGAAGTTCTTGCCGTCTCCGATCGCCAGCACGAGCAGCAGCAGCAGCGCAGTTCCCACGATCTGGTCCACCAACCCGCCGGCGCTGCTCAGGAAAGGCTGCGGGTAGGTCGCGAAGATGCCGGCGGTGGCCTGCGGTCCGGTCACCTGGCGCACGCCGCCGTCGAAGGCGTCCAAGGCTTCTCGATAGGTGAGGTACGCGGTGGCGGCGCCGCAGAAGGCGCCCGTGAGCTGAGCGATCGAGTAGGGCAGTACCTTGGCCCATGGGAACCCCCGATGGACCGCGAGCGCCAGCGTCACCGCCGGGTTCAGGTGCGCCCCCGAGACGCCGGCCGAAACGTAGACCGCCATCGTCACCGCGAGGCCCCAGGCCAGGTTGATCGAAAGGTAGCCTCCGTTGTTGCCGCGCGAGAGCACGACCTGCGCGACGACGGCCGTCCCGAACACGATCAGGACGAAGGTGCCTAGGAACTCCGCGGCAGCCTCGCGCGCCGTGCCTTTCAGCATGGTCACAGGAGGACGGCGGCCGTCAGTCGCACCCCAACCCCGAACCGCGTGCTACGCGAACACCACGAACCCCGGGTTGAGCCTTCCCTCGGGGTCGTAGGCCTTCTTGAGCCGCGCAAGTTCGGCCCAGCGCGGGCCGAAGTGCTCGCGCCACTGCGGTCCGTCGAACGAAACGTAGCCGGAGAGATAGCGCTTCCCGCCCATGGCGATCGACAGCTCGCTCGCGGCGTCGAGGCGCGGCTTGAACTGCTCCCAGAACTTCGGCGGGACCGCGGGTAGGATGCCGAAGCCGACGAGGTACTCCTCCTGCGGATGCATGAACAGCGGCACCTCGGAGACGGAGTTCCGCGCGGGCCAAAGCAGGACATGCCCGCCGACGTTTACTCCGGGCGAGAGGTCGGGCAGGATCGCGTCCAGGAACTCGGCCGCGGTGGAGTACGGCAGGATCACCTCCATCCACGGATGCAGGTGCTCCCAGGTGCCGAGCTTCTTCCACACGTCGAAGACCGGGACCAGGCGGTTGGCGAACTCCTGCGTGGGCAGGTCGTCCACGTGGAGGTTCTGGTAGGGCCGCAGGCCATCGAGCAACTTCGCCGCATCGGGCGGTGAGCCCGGCTCGAACTCCACCGTGAGGTGGAAGGGGAAGAACCACTTGGCGAAGGGTTGGCGGACGCCGTTCACCCACTTCAGGCCCTGCGGGTTGGGCGAGCACCAGGATTCCAGGTAGTCCCAGCGCACCGAGTCCATCGCGAGCTTCGCGTCTTCCATGAACCGCCGGTGGTCGTCGTAGAGCAGGTAGTAGGTGCGCGTCATGGACTTCGCGCGGCGCAGCTTCAGGCGCGCCTTCAAGATGATGGCGATCTGGCCGAGGCCGGAGAGCACGCCCCAGAACAGCTCGGCCTTCTCGGTGCGCGAGCAGCGGTGCACGTCGCCGTCCACGGTGGCGACCGTCAGCTCCTCGACGTTGTCGGTCTGCGCCCCGTACCTGAAGGAGGCGACGCCGATGCCGGCCATCGAGAGCGTGCCGCCGACGGTGACCGAGAGGTTGTTGGTCAGCACGGGCGGGATCAGGCCGTGGCGCCCGACGCGGGCCACCACGTCGCGCCAGATGGCGCCCGGCTCCACCGTCACCGTGGCGCCCCTCTCGTCCACCTCCAGGATCCGAGCGAACGACTTCATGTCGAACAGGATCCCGCCGCGGTTGATCGCGAGCTGCGATTGCGAGTGGGCGGCACCGCGTGTGGAAACCGTCAGGCCGTGGCGCTTCGCGTGGCGGAGCGCCGCGACCACGTCCTCGGCCGAGATCGGCTTCACCACCATGCGCGGCCGCCAGTGGTGGATGTGGCCGAAGTTCGTGAGGAACTCGTCGTGGGCCTGCGGGCCCGGCAGCACCGTACCGTCGAGCTGCGTACGCAGTTCTTCGAGCTCGGCGGGCGGCAGGCCCTCGTCGCCGAGGGACGGCTCGGGCGCGGCCGGGGCGGCCGCCGCCGGTGCCGCGCCGTCTCCGGTGGCCGCGCGCGCCACCGTGTCGCGCAAGCCCTCTTCGACCTTGGTCTTCATGAAGGAGAGCGGCACCTTCAGGTTCACCGAGGCGTGGATCTCGCCCGGCCGCACGTCGATGCGGCCGTCGGCGCCCATGCCGACCAGGCGGAAGACGTCGCCTTCCCAGAAGCGCTTGATGCGCCCACCGGGCAGGCGCGTTGCGATCTCCACGTCGATCGTCTTCTTGACGTCCGCGATGCTGCGGCTGGTCTTGACGCTGAAGTCGATGTCGGCCAAGGGCTACCCGCGGGCTTCCACCGGGACGAACGGCCGCCGGTCGGAGCCCAAGTAGACCTGCCGCGGGCGCGCGATCTTCTGGTCCTTGTCCTCGAGCATCTCCTCCCACTGGCTGAGCCAGCCGGAGACCCTAGGGATCGCGAACAGCACGGGGAACATGTCCACCGGGAAGCCCATGGCCTGGTAGATCAGCCCCGAGTAGAAGTCCACGTTGGGGTAGAGCTTGCGCTTGATGAAGTACTCGTCCTCGAGGGCGATCTTCTCCAGCTCCAGGGCGATGTCGAGCAGCGGGTTGCGCCCGGTCACCTGGAACACCTGGTCGGCCATCCTCTTGATGATCTTGGCCCGCGGGTCGTAGTTCTTGTAGACGCGGTGGCCGAAGCCCATCAGGCGCACTTCCCCGCCGCTCGTCTTCACTTCCTTGATGAACTGCGGCACGTGGTCCTTGGAGCCGATCTCCTTCAGCATGCGCAGCACCATCTCGTTGGCGCCGCCGTGGAGCGGCCCGTACAGGGCGGCCACCGCCGCGGCCGTGGACGAGTAGGGGTCCACCTCCGACGAGCCCACCCCGCGCATGGCCGAGGTCGAGCAGTTCTGCTCGTGGTCGGCGTGCAGGATGAACAGCACGTCGAGAGCGCGCTCCAGGATCGGGTCGGCCTTGTGCTTGCCGCCCACGCTGAACATCATCTGCAGGAAGTTCCCGCAATAGCTGTAGTCGTTGTCGGGATACGCGTACGGCATGCCGATCGAGTGGCGGTACGCGAAGGCTGCCAGCGTCGGCATCTTGGCGATCAGGCGCACCACCTGCTTGCGGCGCACCGACGCGTCCCGGATGTTCTTGGCCTCGGGATAGAAGGTGGACATGGCGGCCACCGTCGACATCAGCATCCCCATGGGATGCGCGTCGTAGCGGAACGCCGCCATCAGCTCCTTCATGTTCTCGTGGACGATGGTGTGGTGGGTGATGTCGAAGGCCCAGGCGTCGTACTGCGCTCGCGTCGGCAGCTCGCCGTGCACGATCAGGTACGCGACCTCGAGGTAGTTGCTGCGCTCGGCCAGCTCCTCGATCGGGTAGCCGCGGTAGTTGAGGATGCCTTTGTCGCCGTCGATGAACGTGATGCGGCTCTTGCACGACGACGTGTTCGTGAAGGCCGGGTCGTAGGTCATGAGGCCGAAGTCGCCGGGGTCGGCCTTGATCTGGCGCAGGTCCAGCGCCTTGATGGTGCCGTTCTCGATCGGAACCTCGTAGCTCTTTCCGGTCCGGTTGTCCGTGATCGTGAGAGAGTTCTTGCTCATCGCAGGCGAGGCCTCCAGGCGCGTGCGGAGGCTAGCACCCGGCCCTTCGACCGGTCAAGGACGCGGGCTGCGCGTCTCGAGTGCGTGCCGTGCCGCGCCTAGGGCCCGGGCCTCGTCGGGCCGGCCGGCCAGACGGCTGGCGACCGCATGCAGCCGCAGGCCCATTCGATGCAGGGTCACGGCTACGCGCTGGCGGCCGCCCTCGAAGTGCTTGCGAATGAACGCGTCGCGGCTCGCGTGGTAGTACCGCCAGAACGCGGCCCGATCCTGGAAGGCGCTGCCACCCAGGTCGTGCACGGCCGTCGCAGCGGGGACCAGCAGGCTGGCGAAACCGGCCTTGCCGGCCCGCAGGCACAGGTCCCAGTCCTCGTGATAGAGGAAGAAGCGCTCGTCGAAGCCGCCCAGGGTCTCGAAGCACGCTCGTCGAGCCACGAGGCACGCGCCCGAGACGCACGGGACGACCACGGGTCGATCGGAGGCAGGCTCGATTCTGTGCAGCCGGCTGCGCGGCGCGAGGTTGCGCAGCAGCAGCGCATCGAAGGCGAGCGTCGCGAGGCGCGGCTCGGGCCATGCCGAGGGTTGTGCCGTCCCGTCTCGCGCGGCGAGCCGCGGCGAGGCCAGCCCCGCGCGATCCTGGGCCTCCAGGGCCACGACCAGCGCTTCGAGCGCGCCCGGCGCCACGCGGGCGTCCGGGTTGAGGAACAGCAGGAAACGGCCGCGGGTCTCGCGCGCGCCCTGGTTGGCCGCTGCGGCAAAGCCCCGGTTTTCGGCGTTCGCCACGATCCGCGCTTCCGGTTCCAGGCTGCGCACCACCTCAGGCGTGCCGTCGGCCGAGGCGTTGTCCACCACCACGACCTCGAGCGTCCGCCCGGGCGCCGCCGCGCGCAGCGCCGCGAGGCACGACGGCAGGAACGCCGCCGCGCGGTAGGCGACGATCACCAGCGAGACGTCGGGCGTCATCGCGTTCGCAGGGTCCGATACAGGTCGAACATGGCGGCGGGCGGACCGTCGCCCATCAGCCGCCCGTGGTCCAGGACCAGCAGCCGGTCGCACAGCGCGGCCAGCAGGTCGTTCTCGTGGCTAACCAGGAGGGCCGTCCGGCCGCGGGCCTTCAGCGCCCGCAGGTCCGCGAGGCACTGCTCGCGGAAAGACTCGTCCCCCACGGCCAGGGCCTCGTCCACCAGCAGGATCGGCGCGTCGGCCAGGAGCGCCACGCTGAAGGCCAGCCGCATCTTCATCCCGGTCGAGAGGCGCTCCAGGGGTGCATCCGCGAAGTCGCGCAAGCCGGCCTTGTCGAGTACGTGGCCGAGCTGCGCCTCGAGCTGCCGGCGCGGCAGGCCCAGGAGCACGCCATACAGGAAGACGTTGTCGGTGACGGGCAACATGCCGTGGAAGCCGACGCCGAGGTCGAGGATCGGCGCCGTCGCGCTCGACACCAAGAGCGTGCCCGTGCTGGGCGGGTAGATCCCCGCGATCAGGCGCAGCAGCGTCGATTTGCCGGAGCCGTTGCGCCCCAGGATGCCCACGAACTCCCCGGGCGTCACCTTGAAGCTCAGCTCGTGGAGCGCCGTGAATTGCTCGAAGCCGCGGCCTCCCGAGAGCGCGCGCAGCGTGCGGCGCCTGTGGCGCGGGAGCCGGAACACCTTGGAGACCGACGCCGCCTCGATCACAGCTCCTCCGGGATGCGGGACTCGTAGCGACGGAACAGTCGCAACGCGAGCAGGAAGAACCCCACGCATACCAGCACGGTGATGGCGAGAAAGCGCGGCGACGGCATGTAGCGGTACACAAGGAACCAGCGGATCAGGTACAGGCAGCGCGCCACGGGGTTGAGGTAGAGGACCTCCTCGAAAGCCGGGTTGCGCACCGTGTACACGACCGGCGTCATCCAGAACCAGGCCTGCAGCACCACGTTCCACAGCAGTCCCACGTCGCGAAAACGCACCCAGGCCAGGGCCGTGAGCAGGCTGATGCCGAGGCCGAACAAAATCAGGCACACAAGCGGGATCACAACCAGCGGGAACAGCGGCGACAACTGGCCCAGCACCAGGAGCGCGAGGACCAGCACCCCGGTGTTGATGCAGATCGTGATCACGGTGCTGAGGCCGCCCGCTGCGACGACCAGCAGCACCGGCACGTGGATGGCCCGCAGCACGCCGGCGCGGACCGACAGGGCGTTCAGGCCGGAGAAAGTGCAGTCCTGGAAGAACGACCAGAACACGACGCCCACCAGCAGGTAGATCTCGTAGCCGCCGCTGCGCTCGCCCAGGATGTGGCGGAACACGAAGTAGTAGATGCCGAGCATCGCGAGCGGGCTCAGCATCGACCAGGCGTAGCCGAGGACGCTGTCGTTGTACTTCAGGCGAAAGTCGGTGACCCCCAACTCGCGCACGATCTCGAACGTGCGCCGCGCGCTCACGGCAGGCCGGCCCGCGGGAACGGGCACGGCCGCCGCGCCTTCAGGCGAGGCGGCCATAGACCTCCTGCATGGCGCGGGCGTAGCGCTCGCGGCCGAACAGCGCGAAAACCCGCTCGCGACCGGCGTCGCCCATGCGCCGGGCAGCCCCCGCATCGTCGAGGACGGCGCCGAGCGCCGCGGCCAGGGCCACGGCGTCGCCGGTGCGGAACAGGCGTCCGCTGCGCCCGTCCTCGACGATCTCGGCGGGCCCGCCGCTGTCCGACGCGACCACGGGCTTGCCGGCGGCCATCGCCTCGAGAAGCGCCATCCCGAAGGGCTCGCCGCGCGAGGGCATCACGACGACGTCGAGGGCGTGCAGGGCGCTTTTCACGTCCGCGCGATGATCCACGACCTTGACGCGATCGCCAAGCCCGAGCGCCTGGCGTCGCGCGAGGATCGCCTCGCGGTAGCGCGCCACGTGGGGCAGCGCCGCGGCGTTCAGGGCGCCGCCGATCATCGCAAAGCGCAGCTCGGGCCGTGCGGCGGCCAGCCGCGCAGCCGCCTCGAGGAACACGTCGTGGCCCTTCCAGACGTCGTAGCGGGCCAGCATGCCGACGAGGGGCGCGCCCTCGGCCACGGCGATCTCGCGGCGAAAGGGGGCGCCGTCTCCCGAAGCGAACGCCGCGGCGTCGATGCCCGGATGCACGACCACGGTGCGCGCCGCGAGGCCGGGCGCGTCACGGGCGATCTGGTCCGCCTGGAAGCGCGAACAGGCCACGACGGCCCCGATCCGCCCGGCCAGGGCCCGCAGCAGCACGAGCCGCGGCCCGCTCCCCAGGTAGTTGACTTGGTAGACGAGGCCGGCACCGGCCGCGACCGCGGGTCCGAGCAGCAGCAGGCCCAGCACGTCGCCGCACTGGACGAGGCGCACGCCCCGCGATTGCGCCAACCGGCCGATGCGTCGCGCCGCGGCTCGCACGTGCAGCAGCGCCGGCGGCCAGGCAAGTCGCCACAGGGGTGGCGTCGGAAACGGCTCGATCACGACACTCGCGCCGCGCTCGCGGAGCGCGACGGCGAGCGGCCCTTCCGAGCCGAGCACGGCCAGCGGCGCGTAACGCGCCGGGTCGAGCGCGGGCAACAGCTCCAGGAGCGCGCGCTCGGCGCCGCCCACGCTGGCGTACAGGTTGAGGCACAGGAGCGGCTGCGCCATCAATCCGGAACGCTGTCGAAGCGCCGCGGCGTCCAATCCGAGCCCGGCGCCGCGATCGCCGCCCGGTAGCCCGGGCCCAAGTCCATCTCAAGGGCCACGACGGGAGCAAACTCGGGGAGCGGGCGCGCGAGACCGGCGCCCACGCCTTCCCCATGGACCTTCAAGCACGCTTCCTTGCGAGTCCAGAGCGAGAAGAAGGACGCGGCGCGCTCGGGCGCCCGGAGGGCCGCGAGCCCGGCCGCCTCGTCGGGGGCGAAGTAGCGCCGTGCCACTGCCAGCAGGTCGGGCGTGTCGCGGACCTCCTCGACGTCGACGCCCAGGGGCCGGTCCCCGGCGAAGCCGAGCAGCAGCCGGTCGCGTGAATGCGACACGCTGAAGTGCAGGCCGCCGCCGGCGAGCACGGGCTTGCCGTTTCGCCCCGAGCCGATAGCTACTCGCTCCGGAGGCCGGTCGAGGTACAGGCCGAGCAGGTGGCGCAGCAGGCCGCGACCCGCGGCGTAGCGTCGCCGGGGTTCGGGGACGACGAAGCGCGCCGCACGCTCGTGCTCGTCGGGCGCCAGGTGGCGAAAGGCGCCGCGCGCTTCGGCGGCCGCGACGCTGATGGCCCAGGCGTGCACTTCGCCGGGCCGGGGCGCGGCGAGTCCCGGCATCAGCCGCGCCCCTGGGCCGCTCCTGGCGCGCGCGCCAGAAGGCCGCTCAGGATGTCCGCGAGCGCGGGCGCACTCTGGCCGCTGCTCAGGTCCAGATGCGTTCCCGGGAGCCACGAGACCTGGATGGCTCCGTCGACCACCACGCGCAGCGAGGCGAGCGCGTCCTCCGCCGCCCGCGGCGGACCCTTCTCGACGAACACCACGTCGACCGCTCCTGAGTAGCGAGACGGGCGATAGCGTCGAAGGACGCGGCGGTGGAGCATGTCCATCGGGGTATCGTCGGCCTCGAAGCCGCCCGTCTCTCCCGTGCGCAGGCGCGAGAGCGCCGCGTTCCAGACCACGCGCAAATGGTCCAGGCGCCGGGCCCGGAAGGCGATGGGCATGGGCGGGGGATCGATCAGCACGAGCAGCCCCACGCTGTCGCCCTGGCGAACCGCCGCGCGGGCCATCTCGTAGGCGATCGCACTTCCCATGCAAAAGCCGCCAAACAGGTACGGACCCTTCGGCTGGGCGTGGCGCACTTCTTCGAAGTAGAGCGCGGCGAGGCTCTCGATGCTTTCCGTTCGACCCGTGTCGCCGAACACGCGTGGGTCCTGGACGCCGATGAAGGGATGGCGAGCGTCGAAGCGCTCGGCCAGCGCGCGGAAGCTCAGCACCTCGCCGCCCAGGCCGTGGACGAGATAGAACGGCTGCCGCGTTCCGGAGGCCCGGATCGGAACTAGCGCGCTGCGGGGGCGCTCGTCCTCGCCCAACAGGCGGCCGAGGCTCTCGAGCGTCGGTGCTTCGAGCAGGGCCGAGAGCGGCAGCTTGCGGCCGAACTCCTGCTCGATACGCTCCATCAGGCGCACGGCCAACAGCGAATGGCCGCCCAGGTCGAAGAAATTGGCGTCAGCCGAGAGGCTGTCGACCTTCAGCACCTCGCGCCAGAGCGCGGCGAGGCGGCCGTCGCGGCCCGGCTTCGGCGCATGAACGACGGGCGGCGAAGCCTTCGCGCCCGGCGGCGTCTTCCGAGGCAGGCTCGCGGTCCACTCGGAGACGCGGCGCGCGGGTTCCTGCGCGGCGCGCTGGAGCAGGGACACGTACGCGTCGAGCCAGCGCCGAGCGGTGCCCGCGTCGATCACGTCGGCGTTGCAGGTCAGGCTGCCCTCGAGGTCGAGGTCGCGGCCCGAGTCGACGATCTCGAAGCTCAGGTCGTAGCGCGACCCGCCGGGGTCGATCGCGAACGAGGTCGCGACGAGGCCCGGCAGGTCGAGGCTGTGGGCGAAGGGCTGTTCGTGGAGGACCAGCATGGCCTGCACGAGCGCCGTGCGCCCGCCGCCCCCGCTGAGCGACAGGTCCTCGACCAGGCGGTCGAAGGGCAGCTCCTGGTGGCCGTACGCCCGCACCGCCGCGTCGCGCACATGGCGCAGCAGGGTCGTGAAGTCGGGATCGTCGTCGAGGCGCGCGCGCAGCGCCAGCAGGTTCGAGAAGGTGCCGATCAGGTCCTCGCTCCCGGCGCGGTTGCGGTTCGAGACCAGGGTGCCCACCACGACGTCGGCCTGGCCCGAGAGCGAGCGCAGCAGCGCGTGGAGCCCCGCCACCAGGCTCATGAAGAGCGTCGCGCCTTCGCGCCGAGCCAGCAGGCGCAGGGATTCGGCCACGGCCGCGGGAATGCCGAACGAAAGCTTGCGGCCCGCATAGCTGGGCGCAGGCGGGTACGGCCGGTCCAGGGGCAGGTCGAGGCGCGCCGGAGCCCCGTGGAGCTCGCCTTTCCAGTACGCGAGGTCGGCCGCGAAAGCCGTGCCGGCGGCGGCATCGCGCTGGCCGCGTGCGAAGTCCGCGTACTGGAGGGTCAGGGCCGGGGCGGCGGGCCCTCCGGCGACGCGATTCCGGTAGGCCCGCGTCAGCTCCCGTCCCAGCACGCGCGTGGACCAGCCGTCGGCCACGAAGAGGTGCGTGAAGAGACCCAGCACATGGGCGTCGCCTGCCACGCGGACGAGCAGGGCATCGAGGAGCGGGCTGTGGTCGAGGCGGAAGGCGGCGCGCGCACGGGTCTCGAGCGCCTTGCGCGCCTCGCCTTCGGCCTCGGCGCGGCCCGCGGCGTCGAGTGTCGACAGCTCGAAGGGCGCGACCGGGTGTAGCGTCTGGACGGGGGCGCCCGCGCGTTCCTCGCAGGTGGTGCGCAACACCGCGTGCCGGCTCACGACGTCCTCGAGCGCCGCCCGCAGCGCCTCCACGTCCAGCGTCCCGCGCAGGTGCGCGGAAGCGCTCACGTTGAAGTACGTATTCGAAGGCTGGAGACGCAGGACACGCCAGAGCCGCTCCTGGGTCCGCGACAAGGGCGGGCCGGAAGCGCCCTGCCCTTCGCGGGCCAGCAGGAGGTCGAGCAGCTCCTTCGCTTCGGCCGACAACTCGGGGCTGGCGTTCACTCGCGCTTTCCGGCGCTGCGTTCGGCTTCGAGCAACGCGCGCACCTCGTCCGGCGAGAGCGACCGGATCTGCTCCAGCAGCCGGGCACGGCGCTCTTGCTCGCGATCCGCCACGCTCGCGGCCGCCAGGTCCGCCGCGGGCCGGTCGTCCACGCTGCCGCCGAGCAGCGAGTGGACGAGCACCTGCGTCTCGCCGAGCCGGAACAGGCGCCGCAGCGGGTCGAACTCGAGGTCGCCGATCTGGCACAGGCCGATGGCCCACTGCGCGCCGCTCGTCTCGAGAAGCTGGCACATGGCGCCCGCTTCGAGGGCGGCGTAGTGAAAGCCGCGATCGCCGTACAGCGGCTCGAGCGCCCCGAGGTCCGCGACCAGGTACACGGCGAAGGCAGCCTCGTCGAAGATGGGCCGGTTCACGAAGGGGCCGTAGAGATCCCGATCGACGGTGGCTTGGGCGCTCTGCTCCACGAGGCGCCGGCCCACCGGGTCGAAGTAGAAGGCGCCGGGCCCGAGGCCCTCGACGCGGCCCGGCTTGGCCCACAAGTAGACCTGCACCGCGTAGATGCTGCCCGCGGAAGCGTACAGCCGCCGTGGGCCCGAGACATGACTCTCCTCGGACAGGCGCCCCAGCAGCGCGCTCAGGTGGGTCCACGGCACGGGCTTGAGTGAGAACCGCCGCTGCGTGCGCCGCTCCGCCTCGGGTCGAGGCGCCGGCGAGCCATTGACGGAGGCGATCGCGACATCGGGCAGGCCGACCTCCGCGCGCAGCCCCGGACGCCGGCGCTTGAAGGCCTCGCGCTCCTCGGGATCGACGATCACGCGGGTCGCGGACGGACGCGCAGCGGCAGGTGCCGCGGCCGGCGCGACGTCGTCGAACAGGCGCGCGATCTCGCGCACGACGGGGGCGCGGTACAGCACGTCGATCGACGGGCGGCGGCCCAGCTCGCGCTCCAGCAGGTTGGCGAGGCGGATCAGGTCCACCGACGTGGCGCCGAGGTCGAGCAGGTTGCTTTCGGCCGACAAGCCCTGGATCGGCAGGATCTTCGAGACGAGGCCGGCCATGCGCTCGACAGCGCCACTGCCTTGGGCGGTTCCCTGCGTCGCCGGGGCGTGGGGCTCGGGTAAGGCGCCGCGGTCGACCTTGCCGTTGGCGGTGAGCGGCAGCCGCGGCAGCCGCACGAACGCGGAAGGGACCATCGCCTCCGGCAAGCGTTCGTTCAGGTACGCGCGCAGCGCCGCGTCGTCCGGGCCCGGCTCCTCCGCCGGCACGATCCACGCGACCAGGCGGCGCAGGTTGCGCGGGCCGATCGAACCCGCCGCTGACGCACGCAGAGCGGGGTGCCGCGCCAGGGCGGCGTCGATCTCGGCCAGCTCGATGCGATGGCCCTGCACCTTCACCTGCAGGTCGTCGCGGCCGAGGAACTCGATGACGCCGCTCGGCAGGAAGCGGCCGCGGTCGCCCGTGCGGTAGAGTCGCTCGCCGCTGCGGGGATGCTCGAAGAACTGGGCGGCGGTCTTTTCGGCATCGCCCCAATAGCCCCGCGCCAGGCCACGGCCGCCGATGAAGAGATCGCCCGGCACGTGCTCGGGCCGGATGGAGAGCTCGGCATCGAGGACGTGGAAGGCTTGGTTCGCCATCGGGCGGCCGTAGGGGACGCTCTCCCAGGCGGGGTCCACGCGGTCGATCGGGTACAGGATCGACCAGACCGAGGCCTCGGTCGCTCCGCCGAGGCTGACCACCTGCGCGCCGGGCGCGATGCGGCGCAGGCGGTCCGGCAGGTCCACGGGGATCCAGTCCCCGCTCAGCAGGAACAGCCGCAGCGTGCGCGGCTTCAGTTCCGCGTGGCCTTCGACGTACTCGGCGTAGAGCTGGGCCAGAGCCGGCACGGAGTTCCAGATCGTCACGCCTGTGTCCAGGACCGATCGTGCCCAGCGCGAAGGGTCGCGGGCGGCCGACGCGTCGGGCAGGACGATCCGAGCCCCGGCGGCGAGGGTCCCGAAGAAGTCGTAGACGGACAGGTCGAAGCCGAGGGCAGACAGTGCGAGGACGCGGTCCTGCGGCCCCACGCCGAAACGGCGGTTGATGTCGGCGAGCGTGTTGGCGGCGGCGCGGTGCTCGATCGCGACGCCCTTCGGCACGCCCGACGAGCCCGAGGTGTAGATCACGTAGGCCAGCGTCGCGGCATCGGCGACAGCCGGCGGCGCCTCGCCCGGCACGCCGGCCGCGTCCACCACCACGCGTTCGAGCGCGTCGGGCCAGCGCAAGCCTTCGTTCCAGCGCGGCTGGGTCGTGACGATGCGCACCTGCCCGTCCTTCAGCAGGTGGTGGATCCTCTCGGCTGGCAGGGCGGGGTCGATCGGCAGGTAGGCGGCGCCGGCCCGCAGGATGCCGAGCGTCGCCACGAGCTGCTCCCACCCCTTCTCCATCACCACGGCGACCAGCTTGTCGGCACCCGCGCCGCGTGCGACGAGGTCTCGCGCCAGAAAGGCGCTCTCGCGCTCCACGTCGGCGTAGCTCCACTGCCGCGAGGTCGTAACCAGCGCGATCGCATCGGGACGGGCGTGGGCCTGGTCCTGGAAGGGGCACTCCAGGCGCTGTTCGGGGATCGGGGCCGCGGTCGCGTTGTAGTCCTGCCGACGCTGCGCCTGCGGGGCGGGCAGCAGGGCCGTCGCGGTCTCCGGCCACGGCGCCTGCCAAGCCGCGTCCGAACGCGCGAGGCGCTCGAGGTGACCCGCGTAGGCGTCGAGCATGTCTGCCATCACGCCGTCCGGGAACAGTTCCGGGACGAAGCTCCAGGTCGACACCAACTCGCCCGCTTCCTCGGCGACTCCCAGGTCGAGCCACACCTGCGGAGTCTGCAGCACGCTGTGGACCATCGAGCCCAGCCAGCCCCAGGGATCGGGCGACTCGCCGCTCGGGTCCAGGCCGAGCTGGCTCGTGAACACGACGGGCATGGCGGGGGTGCCGGGCCCCAGGCGCCTGGCGCGCTCGCGCAGCACGCGCACGCCCCCGAAGTGGCGGTGGTCGAGATCGCGCCAGAGCTGCGCCTGCAGGGCCCGCGCGCGCGCCTCGAAGCTCGCACCGGGCGCTCCTTGCACCTCCAGCATGGTGAGCGACGTGAAGTCGCCGATCACCGCGTTGACGTCGGCGTGGACCGAGCGGCGGTTGAAGAGCGTGAGGTTGATGGAGAAACGGTCCTGGGAGCTCCAGTGCCGCAGCACGTCGGCGAAGGCCGCCAGCAGCACGCCGGACGGCGACAGGCCCGCCTTGCGGGCACGCTCGCGCAGGCGCCGCCAGTCCGCAGCGCTCGTGCGCCGCGGCCAGGTGGCGAAGCGCGACTGGCCGATCGAGCCCGGCGAGGTCCGGAGCGGCAGCGCCGGCCCGGCCGGCAGCGTGTCGAGGCGCGCGCGCCAGTAGGCCTCGCTGCGGCGCTCGTCGGCGTTGCCCCGCAGCCGCTCCTCGGCGAGCACGTAGTCGCGGAACGTGATCCCGAGAGGCGGCAAGGGCGCATCGGGATCCGCGTAGACGCGCCGCCATTCGTGGAGCACGAGCAGGCGGCTCCAGGCGTCGAACACCAGCGCCTCGAAGCTGAAGTGGAGGCGCAACCGCCCGCCGGGGAGCCGCGTCGCACGCGCTTCGTAGAGGGGCCAGCGGTCGGAGGGCTGCACAGTCCGGATCAGCTCGTCGCGGACCGCCAGCAGCCCGGCCTCGGCGGCCGCCGCGTCCGAGGCCGTGAGGTCCAGGACCGGCATGCGCCACTGAGGCGCCGCCTCCAGGACGCGCTGCCGGCCATCGGCGTCGATCACGGCGCGCAGCATGTCGTGGCGCTGGATGAGCCGCTCGAAGGCCTTCTCCATCCGCGCCAGGTCCACGGGACCCGCTTCGACTTCGAAGTAGCCCCGGCACGCGACGTTGCCCAGCTCGAAGCCGCCGCCGCGGCCCACCCAGTAGGCCTGCTGCACCTCGGTCAGCGGAAACGGTTCGAAGCGTGCGGCGGCGGCGTGTCGCAACTCCGCCGCGGGCTTCTCCTGGGGCGCCACCGGCACGGCCGCGCGGGCGAGCCCGGTCGGCGTCGGCTCGCGCAGGAACGCGGGCAGGGAGGCCGTCCGCGCCAGCTCGTCGTGGAGGCGGGCCAGCAGCACGCCCGCCAACATCGAATCTCCGCCGAGCGCGAAGAAGTCGTCGGCCGCGCCCACCCGGGGCAGCGAGAGCACCGCGGCGAACAGCCGCGTCACGGCCTCGACCTCTTCCGCTGCGGGCTCCGGCGCGTTCCGGTCCGCTTCCGGTTCCGCGGCCGTCCTTTCCGAGAATCGCGCCGCGAGTGCCGATCGATCGGGCTTGCCGGTCGCTCCGCGTGGCAACGTTTCCACGACGACGATGCGGCGCGGGATCTTGAAGGGCGCCAGCCGGGAAGCCACGAACTCCTGCAGCTCCAGCTCGGTCGCGGCCGCGCCGGTTCGCAGCACGACGGCCGACGCGACCTCCTGCCCGACGCGTGGGTCGGGAATCCCGAAGGCCGCGGCCTCGCTCACGGCGGGATGTGCCAGGAGCGCCTCGTCCACCTCGCGCGGAACGATCTTGGCGCCGCCCTTGTCGATCAGTTCCTTCAGCCGGCCCGTGATGAAGAGGTGGCCGTCGGCGTCGAGGTAGCCCAGGTCGCCCGTGCGCAGCCAGCCGTCCTCGACGCTCTCGAGGGCCGCGGGCTCCGCGCGATTCGGCCGCGTGCCCTCGCCGCGCACGACGACTTCGCCGTCCCGGATCCTGAGTTCCACCAGCGGCAAGCCCACCGAGCCCGCCTTCCGCACCCGCGGCGGCAGCGGCTGGCTGCTGAGTGGCGCCACCTCCGTCATCGAATACGCTTCGATGACCGGCGCTCCGAACCGCTGCTCCAGCTCGTCGCGCAGCGCGTTCGGCAGCGGCGATGCCGACGAGCGGACGAAGCGCAGCTGGCGCCGCTTCAGGATCGCCGCGTGGGCCGAGGCGCGGGCGACGATCGCCTGCTGGAATGCGGGCGAGGCGGTGTACCAGGTCGGCTCCAGGACGTCGAGCCACTCGAAGAAACGGGCCGCCTGGAACGGCGGCGGGCAGGCCACGCTGCCGCCGGCCGAGAGCGGTGCGAGCACCGACACCACCAGGCCCGAGAGGTGGTGGAGGGGCATCACGACCAGGCTGCGGTCCTCGGGGCCGAGGTCCAGCCAGCGCGCGGTTCGCCGCGCGGAAGCCACAAGGGCGCCATGCTCCCAGAGCACGCCGTGGGCACGCCCGGTAGTGCCGGAGGAGTGGAGGATGAGCGCCTCATGGCCGGGTTCGGTGGCGGCGCGCGGCTCGCCCTGCGCCGGGGAGGCGACCTTTACGCTGCCGCTGGGGCCGTCCTCGACCTGAGCGCCAATCACCTGGATGCCCAGGGCCGTGGCTGCTTCGCGGGCGGCGCCCCCCGAGCCGCGCGGAACGAGGAGCGCGCGCGCGCGCAGCTCGGCGAGATCGCGTTCGCACTCGACCCGGGTCGAGGCGGGATCGAGGGGAGCGCAGGTGGCGTGGGCCGTGACGCCCAGGAAAGCGGTGACGGCCTCCGGCCCGCCCTCGAACACCATGGCCACGCGGTCGCCGCGCCCGATGCCGTGTCCCGAGAGCGCCTGTCCTACGGCCCCGACCTGCTCCAGCAGGCCGCCCCAGCTGAGTGCGGCGCGTCCCGGGGACAGGAGCGCCGGAGCTGCGGTGTCGCGGCGAGCGGCCGCCTGCAGCATCTCGAAAACGCCGTCCGCGCCGCGTTCCATCGCGAGGCGGAGTCTAGCCGCCGCGTCCCACCGGTTCAACGCTGGCTAGAATGTCCGTGTGATGCCCTCGGAACAGAGGCAGCGCCTGGTGAGCCTGGCCGTACGCCTGCTCGGCGCGACCCTCGGCGCCCGCGGCGCTCGGCGCGTGGCACGGCTGCATCCGGCCCTCGACGCGGAGGCGGCCTACCGCCGCTTCCTGGCCGTTCGCGACGTGAGCATTCCCACGCCGGCCGGCAGCGACGGCCCGCTCGTCAGCATCCTGCTGCCGGTGTTCGACGCTCCCGCCGCACCGCTGGCGGCCGCGCTCCAGTCGGTCCGCGCCCAGACCTTCGGGAACTTCGAGCTGTGCGCGGCCGATGCCGGGCCCGCCCAGAGTCGCGGCTCCGAGCTCTTGCGGGATGCGGCCGCTGCGGATCCGCGCTTCCGCTGGATCCGCATCGGGTCGAACCGCGGGATCGGCGGCAACACCAACTTGGCCCTCGCGGCCGCCCGCGGCGAGTTCGTGCTGTTTCTCGACCAGGACGACCTGCTGGCTCGGGATGCCCTCGCGTGTCTGGTCGCTGCCGCTTCCCGCGATCCCTCTGTCGACCTCGTCTACTCCGACAAGGACAACGTCACGCCCTGGGGGGATCGCTACGATCCGTACTTCAAGCCCGACTGGTCGCCCGAGCTGCTGCTGTCCACCAACTTCGTGACCCACGCCGCCCTGCTGCGGCGGGAGCGGCTGGTCGCGGCCTCCGGCCTGGCCGAGGACCTCGACGGCGCCCAGGACTGGGACCTGTTCCTGCGCCTCGCCGAACGCGGCCTGCGCGTCGCCCACGTGGCGCGGGTGCTCTACCACTGGCGCAGCGTCGCGACCTCGGCGGCCTCCAACCACGCGGCCAAGCCCTACATCGACCGTGTGTGCCGGGCGACCCTGGCGCGTTCCCTGGAGCGGCGGCGACTGCCCGGCCGCATGCCCGCGGAAGGCAGCCTGCGCATCCTGCCGGCGTTCGATCGCAGGCCACGCATCGCCGTGGTCGAGCGGGCGGAAGACGCGGGCGCGGCGCGCGGCGAGCTGGTGCTGTTCCAGGAGCCGGGCTTCCGCTTCGACGCCGAGGACGCGGCGCTGCGGCTCGCCTTCTGGGCGCTCGTGCCCGGCGTGGGCGCCTCGGGCGCCGTGGTCCACGACCGCCACGGCGCAATCGAGCACACGGGCTTCGCGTTTCCCAACGGGCGTGCGCTTCCGTTGTTCGCCGGGGCGTCCGCCACGCGCTGGTCGCCGCTCGGCTTCCCCGGTTTCGTGCGCAACGTGTCGGCTCTCGGTCCGGGAGCGTGGATGACGCGGCGCGAGGTGCTGGAGAGCGTCGGTCCCGCGGCCTCCGCAGCCGAGTACAGCGCCCACGTGCGCGCGGCAGGCCTGCGCTGCGTGGTGGTCCCCGATGCGGTGGCGTTCCGGAGCAGCGGATCACTCGAATTGCCGACGCCCCTCGAGGGCCCGGACCCCTACTTCAACCCGAACCTCGATCCGCACTCGCCGGTTCCGCGTCCGCGCGAAGACTAGCGAGCGGGTAGAGGAGCTGCCCCCAGTACCCGGGCGGCACGGGGTGCCCCGCGATCCCGTACTGCGCGGGCCAGCGATCTCCCGCGGGCTCGTACGCCGAGCCGAACAGCCGGTCGAGCCACGGCAGGTGCACCGCGAAGTTGCGGTCGCGAGCGGCTGCCTCGGCCGCGTGGTGCCAATGGTGGAAACGCGGGGTCACGAGCAGCGGCTCCAGTGGACCGAGCCGCCAGCGCAGGTTCGAATGGATGAACACGGCGTGGAAGGACACGAACACCAGGTACGCCTCGAGGGGCCGCTGCGCGAAGCCGATCAGCACCAGCGCCAACAGCACCAGGCTGCGGGTCGCGATCACGTCCACGAGGTGCAGGCGCGAACCGGCGAGCCAGTCGAGGGCGACGCTCGAGTGGTGGATCGAGTGGAAGCGCCAGAGCAGCGGCACTCGATGGAAGGCGCGGTGCACGGCGTACTGCGCGAGATCGGAGACGAGCAGGATCTCGAGGAACTGGATCCAGCCCGGCTGCGCGTGCACCCATGCCTGCAGGCCCTCCGGCTGCCAGAGACGGGTCAGGCTGGTGGCGGGCAGCAGGATCAGGAAGCTCAGAGCCTGCACGAGCGCGTGGCTCGCGAGAAAGTGGAGGCCGTCGGTGGTCCAGCCGTTGCGGAACGTGGTCTGCTCCGGCCAGCGCGGGAAGGCCCTCTCGAGGGGAACGAACAGCAGCGCCAGCAGGAACAGGTTCAGCAGGAACCAATCGAGGCCGAGTGTCAGGCCGGCATCGTCCACGGAGCGACCGGAGACGCTGCCGCCCCCAAGCAGGGCGGCGGCGGTCGCCAGGCCAAGGCCGGTGAGTCCCAGGACCTTGCGAGGCCGCAGGGCCAGGCTGAGCAGGCCCGCCGCGAACGCGGCCACGATGGCAGCCTCGACGAGAGCGCGCAGCAGCGGCAACGGATAGGCGGCGCGGAAACGCGCGGTGCTCAGCTCGTCCGGGAACCAGAGCACGGCCACGGCACTCAGGCACAAGGCGCCCAGGAACACACTCGAGGTGCCGCTGATCCAACCCGTTCCGAAGTGCGAGGGTCCCGTGTCGCCGAAGACGCGCTCGAACCAGAGATCGAGTGCCGGACGCGGCGCCTTGTCCTCAGCGCCGCCGCTCACACCGCGCTGACGACCGGCGGCAGATCCCCCGTCGGCAAGCCGGCGACCTCACGCAGCGCCCGCGCCACCTCGATGCGGACCATGCGCTTGCGCCACGAGTACACGAGGTCGGCGTTGTCCAGCGGCTTGGCCGGCTTGTAGGCGATGCCGGCGGCCATCTCGATCGTCTCGGCGGTCATAGGCCCGCCGCGCAGGAACTCGGCCGCTTCGTTAGCCTCGACCGGATGCGTGTGCACCGCGCCGAGCACGATGCGAGCCTCCTCGACCACGTCCTCGACTCCGAGCCGCACCGCCACCGCCACGGCCACGATCGGGAAGTCGATGGAGCCGCGGCGGCGCAGCTTGCGATACGCCGCGCGCCAGCCGCGGCGCTCGGGCACGTGGATCTCGGCGAGGATCTCTTCCGGCTTCTTCGCCAAATACGCGATGCCGTCGCGTCCGTAGAGCTGCGCGACGGGGATCTCGCGCTGGCCCTCGGGGCCCGTCAGCACGACCGAGGCTCCGAGGGCGATCATCACCGGCGCGCTGTCCGAGGACGAAAGCGCCCAGCAGACCTTCGACCCGGGCGCGACAAGGCAGATGTCCCCGTCCTTCTTCATGCAGTAGCCGATGGAGGCGCGCCAGAACTCGGACTGGTTGTAGTAGTTGCAGCGCGTGTCCACGCACAGGTTGCCGCCGATGGTGGCGGCGTTGCGTAGCAGCGGAGACGCGACCTGGCCCGCGGCGCGGGCCACGACGGGCCAGCGCGCGCGCACGGCGGAGTGCTCGGCGATGTCGGTCAGGGTCGCCAGGGCGCCCAGCCGCAGGCCGCCGTTGGCGAGGATCGCGCCCATGCCCTGGAGCTGGCGCAGGCCGACCAGGAGCTTCGGCTCGAACTGGCGGCGCTTCAGGTTCGGGAACAGGTCGGTGCCGCCCGCGACGGCCATCGCGTCGGGGCCGTGGTCGTGCAGGATGCGAGCAGCCTCGCGCGCCGTCTTCGGCGCGACGTAGCGGAACTCGGGCAGCCGCATCATGAGACCGCCTCCTCCTGGAGCGGACGCGCGGGGAGGGACGCGGGATCCAGCGGCTCGACCTTCACGGTCTCCGGGTACTCGAAGGCCGGCATCTGCGGTGGCCGGTAGCGGCCTTCGAGGGCGGCCACGATCTTCTCGGGAGTGATGGGCGTTTCGTGGATCCAGACGCCGAGCGCGTCGGCGACAGCGCTGGTGACCGCGGGGATCACGGGCAGGAGCGGTCCCTGGCCGCACTCCTTGGCGCCGTACGGCCCTTCGGGGTCGAGGGTCTCCACCATGATCGACTCGACAGGCGGCATGTCGAGGCTGGTCGGGCTCTTGTAGTCGAGCATCGACGGGATCTTGTGCAGGCCCTTGCGGAAGACCTGCTCCTCCATCAGCACCTCGCCCAGGCCCATGTAAACCGAGCCCTCGATCTGCCCCAGCACCAGCATCGGGTTGAGCGCCTTGCCCACGTCGTGGGCGATCCAGACCTTGTCGATGCGCACGATGCCCGTCTCCCGGTCGGCGCTGAGCTCCACGACCGCGGCCGAGTACGAGTAGGTCGGTGTCGGTCCGACACCGGAGCCCTTCCACTTCGCCACCGACTTCGGCGGCTTGTAGGAGCCGACCGAGCCCAGCGTGCCGTGCTCGGACTCGGCCAGCACCGCCGCCTCGGCGAAGCTCAGCGCCCGCGTGGCGTCCGCGGCGTCCCAGACGCGCCCCCCGGCGGCGCGGATGCGCGCGATCGGAACCTCGAGCTTCTTCGCGGCGGCGCCCAGGATGAGGGCGCGCAGCTTGCGCGAGGCCTGGATCGCCGCGTTGCCGGTCATCAGGGTGACGCGCGACGAGTACGAGCCGAGGTCGACGGGCGTCAGGTCCGTGTCCGCCGTGACCACGCGCACGTCCGCGGGCCGCACGCCCAGCTCCTCGGCCACCACGTACGCCAGGACCGAATCGGAGCCCTGGCCGATGTCGGTGGAGCCGCAGAACACCGTGACGCCCCCGCCGCGGTCCACCTTGAGCTGAACGCCCGACTGCGGCATGGCGTTCCAGTAGATCGGCAGGCCGGCGCCGGTCAGGTAGGAGGACGCGGCGATCGCGATGCCGCGGCCCGGGCCCAGCTTCCCCTTCTTGCGGCGATAGCCGCTCTTCTCGATCACGCTCTCCAGGCACTTCTCGAGGCCGATCGTGCGCACGTACATGTGATTGGCGGTGACGCTGTACGGTTTCAGCGCGTTGCGCAGCCGCCACTCGGCCGGGTCGAGGCCGAGGTCGGCGCAGAAGCGGTCGATGTGGCACTCGAGGGCATAGCGGGGCTGGGGTGTGCCATGGCCACGCTTGGGCCCGCAGGGCGGCTTGTTGGTGAAGACGCGCACTCCTTCGAACTTGTAGCGCGCGATCTTGTAGGTCACCGTCTGCAGCGCGCCCGTATAGTAGAGGCTCGCGACGCCGTAGCTGCCGTAGGCACCGCCGTCGAGCGCCGTGCGGAAGTGCATCGCGGTGATGGTCCCGTCCCTCTTGAGACCGCTGCGCACCCACATCTTCACCGGGTGCCGCCCGCGATGGCAGTAGAACACCTCCTCGCGGGTCAGCGTGATCTTCACCGGCCGCCCGGTCTTCTGGGACAGCCGGCACACCACGATCTCGTGGTTGAACGGATCGCTCTTGCCGCCGAAGCCGCCCCCGTTCGGGCAGGCGATCACGCGGATCTGGGATGGCGGCAGCTCCAGCACCTTGGCGGCGGCGCGGTGCACGTAGTGCGGGGTCTGCGTAGCAGACCACAGCGTGAGCTTGCCGTCGGCGCCGCAGGCGGCCACGGCGGCGTGCTGCTCCATCGGCAGGTGCGTGTTGCCCTCGAAGAAGAACACGTCCTCGCGCACGTGGTCGGCCTCGGCGAACCCGGCCTCGACGTCGCCGAAGTCGTAGGAGACCTCCTTGTGGACGTTGCCGTGGGCGCCGTAGTCGTGGATCCGCGCGTCGGCGTTTCTCAGGCCCTCCTCGATGGACATCGAGGGCTTCAGCACCTCGTACTCGACCTCGATCAGGCGGCAGGCCGCCTCCGCGGTTTCCTCGTCCACGGCCGCGACCGCGGCCAGCGGATCGCCGACGAAGCGGACCTTGTCGATGCCGAGGGCGTGCTCGTCCTGGCTCACGGGCAGGATGCCGAACGGGATGGGCAGCTCGCTGCCGACCAGGGTGGCGTGGACGCCGGGCAGCGCCGCCGCCTTCGAGACGTCCACGCGGCGGATGCGCGCGTGCGGGTGGGGCGAGCGCAGCAGCTTCGCGAACAACATGCGCGGCAGCACCAGGTCGTCCGCGAAGATCGTCTGGCCCGCGACCTTCGCGGCCGCATCGACCTTGAGGTGCGAGCGGCCGATCACGTCGAGGTCGGTCTTCGGAAGCTCAGCCACGCACCACCTCGGTCGGGGCGTCGACGGGCGAAGGCGGGTTCTCGCCGCGCATGCGGGCCGCGGCCAGCTCGACCGCCTCGAAGATCTTCAGGTAGCCCGTGCAGCGGCAGAGGTTCCCGGCCAGGGCCTCCGCGATCTCGGCCCGGGCGGGCCTGGAGTTCTGCTTCAGCAGGGCCTCGGCGGTGAGCAGGAACCCCGGCGTGCAGTAGCCGCACTGGGCCGCGCCCAGCTCCGCGAAGGCCGTCTGCAGGGGGTGCAGCTCGGCGCCCGCCATCGCCTCGACCGTGCGCACCTCGCGTCCCTCGCACTCGATCGGAAGCGCCAGGCACGACAGGATCGGCCTGCCGTCGACGAGGACCGTGCAGGTGCCGCACTCCCCCAGCTCGCAGCCGTGCTTGGTGCCCATGAGACCGAGGTCCTCGCGCAGCACTTCGAGCAGGGTGTGATGGACGGGCGCCAGGCACTCGCGCTCCTCGCCGTTGACCCTGAGCCGGATCCGCCGTTTCTCCACTTCAAGCGCTCCTGGAGCGGGCTTTGAACGCCCGGTCGAACCCAGGATTATAGCCCCTGGCCGCTCCTTCGCAACCGCTATACTCCGACCCGTGCGGAAGGCCCCCTGGCTGCCCCTGCTCGTGGCAGTCATGGGGATGGTTCTCTTCGCCCCGCGCAGCCTGGTCTCTTTCGGGCACACCGCGTCCTACGACGAGGGCAACACTGTGGTGGCTGCCTGGCGCGTCCTCGAAGGCGACCGTCTGTACGCCGACGTGTGGCAGATGCACGCTCCCGGTACGGCCTGGGCTCTCGCGCTGGCGTTCCAGCTCCTCGGAACGACGCTCTTCACGGAGCGCCTGGTCAAGCTGGCACTCGTCGGCGTCACGGTCCTGCTCCTCTTCCGGCTCGGGCGGCGCGTAGCCAGTTCCTCCCTGGCCGGAGGCGCGGCGTTGCTGTTCGTCATGCTCCCGCCGGCCAACCCGTTCCTGCGCCCCAACGACCCCGCCTTCGCCGCCACGCTGCTGGCGGCCGAGGTCCTGCTGGGGCGCGGGTATGGATCCGGCTCGCGCGTCCTGACCGTGGGGCTGTGTCTCGGCATGGCCGCCGCGTTCCGTCTCGATTTCGGCTTCTACGCTTGCCTGGCGGCCGCGGTGTTTCTCGTGCTGCACGGGCAGCTCCGGCGGCTGGCGTTGCTGGCCGCTGGCGCGGCGATCGTCGTGACGGGCGTGGCGTCGGTCCTCGTGCTCCAGGGCGTGGCGGACGAGGCCTGGGAGCAGATGGTCCGGTTCCCGGCCACCCACTACGCCGAGCATCGGGGCCTTCCGTTCGTGGAACCGCTCGCGGTCCTCGTGCCGCTGGGCGTGGCGTTGGCCGGGGTAGCGGCGGCCCTGCGACGCGCGGCCGATGTCTCGGACCGCGCCGCGCTGCTGCTGGTCGCCCTCTTGTGCCTGGCCTACCTGGGCTACGCGCGCGCGCGGCCAGATCCGGAGCACACGCTGGCCGCGCGGGCCCTCGCCGCCGTGGCCGCCGTGGGACTGGCAAACCTCGTCGCGCGAAGTCTCGATGGCCGCCGGGCCCGCGCCTGTGTCGCCTTGGCGCTGGGTGCGCTCGTGGCCGCGGCCGGGCCGGGACTCGCGGACACGCTGCGCGCGGCGGCGTCTCTCGGCGCGACAGCGCCCAGCACGCTGCCCCGCGTCGGCCCCCTGCTGCGCCCGGCCCCGGCCCTGCTGGAGGGAGCCCGACTGGTGGCGGAGCGAGGGCCCGAGGGACAGGCGATCTTCGTCGGCAACGAACGGCACGATCGCGTGCTCGTGAACGACGTGTTGACCTACTTCCTCGCGGACCGGCCCTCGGTCACGCGCTACTACAACCTCCACCCGGGGCTGGCCACGACCGAAAGCGTGCAGCGCGAGATCGCCGCGACGCTCCTCCGCGAGCCAGCCCCACTGGTGCTGCTCTGGCGCGCACCGCTCTGGAACGAGCCGAACGCAAGCGCTCGTCCGGGCAGCGAGCTGCTCGATCGCGCGATCCGAGAGCGCCGCCGCCAGGCCGACACTGCCGGCCGCTATTCGATGTGGGTTCCCGTCGAATGAGCCGCCGTGGCGAGAGCCAACAGCGCAAGCGGCGCCACTTGCAGTAGCAGCCTCTCGAAGGAGAGCTGAACCTGGCTCACCCCAGGCGCAGGCGATACGACGTAGAGCAGCAGGACGAACGCGAAGAAGGCCGGGAGCGTCACGAGCCGGCCGTCGAGCCACAAGCGGCGCACGCTCGGCGCGAGTGCGGCGAGGAAGACCACCATCCACCAGAAGAGGCCCGAGCGCTGGGGGTGGAGAAACGTGACGCGGGCCATCTCGAGGGCCAGCGCCGGTGCCCTCGAAGCACCGCTCATGACCTGCTCCGGAGTCAGCCGCGACGCATAGAGTTCGTCGAAGCCGGCCGGGATGACCTGGCGGAGCAGGAGCCACGGCATCACAAGCGCGGCGAATACCGCGACGGCCCGCAGCACGGCCCCTGCCCGTTTCCCGTCACCGCAGCGCCAATAGCCCGTCGCCAGGAGCAGTGGGCCCAGCACCAGGCCCTCGTTCTTCGTGAGGGCCGACGCCGCTGCGAGGATCCCAGCCAGCGCCGGGCGCCCCGCGTCCAGGGCCAGGGCCGTGCCCAGGACGAAAGCCGCGAGCACCGTGTCGGCGACGCCCGCATCCGCACCGCCCTCTTCCGAGAGCACGAGGGTCGGGAGCAGGGCGTAGGCAAGAGCCAGCAGCCTTCCGCGTTGCGGATCACGCCGGGGCAGCTCGTGCAACAGCACGCCGAAGATCGCGAGGTAGAACAGCCACGGCAGCGCGCGCAGCGCGGGCTCGCCCGGCAGGAGGGCCAGCGCCCCGGCCTGCAGCAGCGGCAAGAGCGGCGGGTACTGCGGGTGCGGGATCCGGAACGCCGGGTCGAGCAGTTCGGGCGCAGGATAGCGGCCGGTGTCGTGGATGAGGCGCGCGTGCAGGCCCCACAGCGTTCGGCCGTCCACCGACGCCATCGGCACGCGCGCCATGGTCAGCACCATGCAGCACAGCACGATGCCGACCGCGGCGAGTCCGGCGCGTTCGAGGGGCCCGAGGCCCTTCATGGCCCGATCGGCTCCGGGGCGAAGCCGCTGCCTTCGCAGCGCCAGTCGACCCAGGCGGCCCGCGGATAGCGCTGCCTCACGCGGCCGAGGGTCTCCGGCGTGCACGCAGCGGGCGCGATCACGAACAGCCGCTGCGGGAACAGGAACGCGGTCCGGAACACCTCGGCGAATCCGAACCCGCCCCGCCCGGCCACGACCAGCACGTCGCCGTGACCGCCGGAACGCTCACGAAAGGCCGCGAGCGGCGCGTAGTCCGGCTCGGGCGCGTGGACGCCGTAGACGCGCAGGCGCCGCTCGGCGTAGGACAACCCGGCGAGGTCGCGCTCGCGCAGCACGTCCCGCACCACGCGGATCGGCACGAGCAGGATCGCGTAACCGAGGGCGACGGCCACGACCGCCGTGCGCAGCCGCTCGCGCCGAGCGGTCGCGGGAGGGCCGCCCGGACGCGCCAGCATCCAGTGCGTCAGGACGACGCCGGCGCGGCTCGCGAAGGCGTACGCCACAACGGCGGCCAAGCCGAGGAAGCCCACCACGACGTGCAGCACGCGCACCTGGCGCGCGAGGTCTTCCCTGAAGACGCTGGAAATCACCGGCAGCCGCGTGTAGGCGGCGGCGGCCCACGCGACCATGCCCTCGGCGCCGAGCAGCGTCACGAGGAGGAGCGCGACGGTCCCGCATGCCAGGAGCCACGCGTTGCGGCGCCAGGTACCGCGAGCCACGCTCATCGCAAAAGCCCTCCCTCGACGAGCCGCGTGGCGATGGCGTCCGCGGCCACTCCATGGCCGGCCGCGTTCCAGTGAATGCCGTTGGAGAAGTAGGGTCCTCCCAGCACGCCGCGATCGCTGGCTCGCAGCGGGTCGCTGAGGTCGATCGTGCGCAGGCCAGCCTCGCTCGCGATGCGCCCGAGGCGTCTCCGCACCGCGCCGGAGTCGGCCGTCTCGGCCGTCCAGCCGTAGCGCAAGCACGCGAGACGCCAGGAACGATCGGCTACCTCGATCCGATCCGGGACGTACACGACCACGAGCCGGGCGCCGTCGGCGGCGACTTCGACGTCCAGTTGGCGCAGCAGTCGCGCGGTCATGGCCCAGGATTCCTCCACGAAGGGCGGCGGTGCACGCTCGAAGACCCGTCGCTCGTCGGGCGGCGCTTCGCGCGTCAGGGCGGGCCAGAGCCCGAGCCGCGCCAGCCATCCGTAGACCCGCGGTGCGCCCTGGCCGAGCCGCCCGCGCACGAAGCTGCCCAGGTTCGTCCGGCCACCCTCGGCGTAGCCGATCTCCGCCGGCGCGCGCATGCCCTGCGCGGGCACGGGCACGTTGCGCAGCACCAGCTCCTGCCCTTCCGCAGTGAAGTACGGCTTCGCGCCGCGCCAGTAGTTGTCGCGGGCGTTGTAGACGACGTCGTTGCCGTAGAAGAAGAGCAGCACCAGGCTCGGCGCGAAGCGGCGGCCCAGGTTGCGGTACAGCAGCAGTTCCTGGTCGGTCGCGTAACCCGAAACACCGGCGTTGACGACCTCGACGCCGGGGCCCAGCGCCTTCAGGCGCGACTCGATGCGGCGCGCGACGCCGTCCTCCTCGGCGACGGCCCAACCGAAGGCAAACGAGTCGCCCAGGGCCAGGATCCGCGTGACGCCCGGCGCGGGCTGCTCCGGACGCTCGCCCCCGCGCAGGCCGGCGGCGTTGATGACCACCTCGACCACGGCCTCCGGGAATCCGACGTCCAGCCGGACACCGGGCCGGTGGAACCATCCGTACGTCGCATCGTGGCGGAAATACGCGCCGAGCGGCGCGCCCTTTGGCGCAAGCCACGCCCTGGCGCGCAGCGCGAAGTCGAGAGCGCCGAGGCTGAGCACGACGGCCGCCACGGCGAGGAGCACCTCGCGCAGCCGGCGAAAGCGGCGGGGCCGGCCCTCAGTCGCGGCCGAGGGCGCGCTTGAGGCCGACATCGAGGGTCACCGGGAAAAAGCCGCACTCCTCCCGAAAGTCGCTGTGGTCGAGCGTGGCGTCCTGCGTGATGCCCGACAGCGACTCGGGCGTGAGGAACGAGCCGGGCAAGCGGCCCACGACGTGCGAGGCCAGGCGCAAGAGGCTCATGGGCACGTGGACCTTGATCCTGCGCAGACCGGCCTCCGCGCAGATGAGGTCCACGAGCTCCTCGAAGCGCACGACCGTGGCGCCCGAGACGCCGTAGGTGCGCCCCGCGCACTTCGGGTCGTCCACGACCCGCAGGATGGCGTCCACCACGTCGCCGACCCAGACGGGCTGCAATCGCGCGTTGCCGTTGCCCAGGATCGGCGTCACGAAGGGAATCGCCCGCAGCGTCCGCACCAGCTTTGCGAAGTGCAGGCCTCCCTCGCGGCCGTAGACCATGGTCGGGCGCAGTATCGTCACGTCGAGGCCGGACTCGGCGAGCAGGTGCTCGGCCTGCGCCTTCGAGCGGCCGTAGCTGTTCTTCTCGGCGTAGACCGCCGACACCGCGGAGAGGTACACGATGCGGCTCGTTCCGGCGGCGCGCGCGGCCTGGATCAGCGTGCGAGTCCCTTCCACGTTGACGGCGTGCAGGCGGTCGGGGGGGTTGGGCAGCATCAGGGACGCGCAGTGGACGATCGCGCTGGTTCCCGCGATGGCGGTCCCGAGCACCGCCGCATCCCGCAGGTCGCCGCGCACCACCTCGACGCGGGGCGCTCCCGGGTCGTGGGGATCGTCGGGCAGCACCAGGCAGCGCACGGGACGCCCCAGGCTCCGCAGCCGCTCGAGCAGATGCCGGCCCACGTAGCCTGTCGCCCCGGTCACGAAGATCACCGGCTACTCCACCCAGTCGGCAATGAACAGGTTGGTCTCGCCACGCGCGCGGGCGCCGCGGTTGGAGGAGAAGACCAAGCCCTTGCCGTCGGGCGAGAAGACCGGGAACCCGTCGAAGCTCGAATCGCTGGTCAGCCGTTCGAGACCCGAGCCGTCGTCTCCGATCATCCACAGGTCGAAGTTCCGGCCCTTCGGGTCGGGATGGTTCGAAGCGAACACGATGCGGCGCCCGTCGGGGTGGAAGAACGGCGCGAAGGAGGCGGCGCCGAGGCGCGTGACCTGCCGCTTGTGGCCCCCGTCCCTGTCCATCAGCCAGATCTCCAGCGTGCCGGGCGCGTAGAGTCCCTGGCCCAGGCGCTCCCGGTAACGGGCGAGGGCCGCGGCATCCGCGGGCGTGTCACGCCGGTAGACGATGCGGGTGCCGTCTGGCGAGAAGAACGCGCCGCCGTCGTAGCCGGGTTCGTGGGTCAACCGGCGGAGGTTGCCGCCGCGGGAATCCATCGTGTAGATCTCGAGGTCGCCATCGCGCACGGAGGTGAACACGATGCGGCGGCCGTCCGGCGAGACGGTGGCCTCGGCGTCGTATCCGGGGGCGGGCGCCAGGGGCGCGACCCGGGAGCCGTCCGCCTCGGCGCCGTACAGGTCGTAAGCCGAGTACATGGCCCACACGTAGCCGCGCGAGAAGTCGGGGCGCGGCGGGCACTCCGGCGCCGCGGCGTGTGTCGAGGCGTACAGGATGCGCTCATCGTCGAGGAAGTAGCCGCAGCTGGTGCGCCCCAGGCCGGTCGAGACGCGCCGGCTTCGACCGGTCGCGATCTCGATCACGAACTGCTGGTCGCAGGGAGTCCCGGGGCGCGCGCTCTGGAAGATCAGGTGCCGGCCGTCGGGCGAGAAGTAGGCCTCTGCGTTTTCCCCTCCGAACGTGAGCTGGCGCAGGTTGCGGAGGCGGGTCTCGTCGGCGTGCAGGACCGCTGCCGCCTCCTGCGCCCCCACCGCCGTCGCCAGCAGCAGGACCGCGGAGGCGGCGCTACTCTTCAACCTGCTGCGCGAGGTAGTTCTCGAGGCCCATGTCCTCGATCTGCTGGAGCTGCGCTTCGAGCCAGTCGACGTGCTCCTCTTCCTCGACCAGGATCTTCTCGAACAGCGCCCGCGTACCGTTGTCGCCTTTCTTCACAGCCAGCTCGATGCCGGCGTTCAGCCGGTCCACGGCGTCCTTCTCGAGGGCCAGGTCGAAGCGGTGCTGCTCCGGGATCGTCTTGCCCACGTTGACCTTCATGTACTTCTGCATGTTGGGCACGCCGTCCAGGTACAGGATGCGCTCGATGACTTCCTGGGCGTGCTTCATCTCCTCGATGGATTCCTTGCGGCTGTGCTCGCTGAGGCGCTTGTAGCGCCAGTTCGCGCACATCATCGCGTGGATGAAGTACTGGTTGATCCCGGTGAGTTCCGCCGACAGGACGTCGTTCAGGAGCTTGACGACGTCTTCGTTCCCCTTCACCTTCAGCACCTCGCGAAGAGGATTCTAGAACGAAGGGGGATGCGCGGGAAGCTCAGGGATCGAGGCGGTGCTTCTCGAGGTAGGCCTTGAGGTCGGGCAGGCAGGCCGTGCAGGTCTGCCCGCAGCCGGTGCGCTGGGTGATCTCCCCGAAGCTCTGGCCGCGCTCCATGCGGCGCTTGATCTCGTCGAACGGGAGTTCGGCGCATTCGCAGCGCGTCATCGCGGGGGCCTCGAAGAGGGCCTTGAGCAGCGTCGCCATCGGAACCGAGTATAGATGAAACTGAATGTCAGGTTCAAGTCAAATCGAACTGGGTCGCGGTAGGCGCGCTAGAATCGCTCCATGCCCGAGGCGCTCGACGTCACCTGTCCCTGCTGCTCGGCGCTGCTCAAGGTGGATGCCGAGACGGGTGCCGTGGTGTGGGTGGAGCAGAAGCGGGCGCCCGCCAAGAACCTCGACGATCTGGTGAATCGCGTGCACTCGCAGAAGAGCGTGCTCGACGAGAAGTTCGCGCGCTCGGTGCAGCAGACGCGGAACGCGAAGGACATCCTGGAGCGCAAGTTCGAGGAAGCGCGCAAGCGCGCCGCCGACGACCCCACCCGCCCGCCCCACCCCTTCGACAACGAGTAGGTGCGCCTGTCGGTCGTCGTGCCCGTGAAAGACGGTGCTGCGTACCTGGAGCGGACGCTGCCCGCGCTCGTTGCGGCCCTGCCGCCGGGAGCCGAGCTGATCGTGAGCGACGACGGCTCGCGCGACGCGTCGCCGGATGCTGCGCGGCGGCACGGCGCCAGGGTCGTCCGCAGCGACGCGACCGCCGGCCCGGCCGCCGCCCGCAATCGTGGCGCCCGGGAGGCGAGCGGCGAGGTGATCGCGTTCCTCGACGCCGACGTGCGCGTCCACGCCGACACCTTGGAGCGCCTGCTGAGTCCGCTTTCCGACCCGAAGCTCGCCGCAGCCTTCGGTTCCTATGACGCGGCGCCCGAGGCCCGCTCCTGGGTCAGCCTGTACAAGAACCTCGCGCATCATTTCGTCCACCAGCGCTCCGCGGGCGAGGCCCAGACCTTCTGGGCCGGCTGCGGCGCGGTGCGCGCCGAGGCGTTCCGCTCGGTCGGCGGCTTCGACGAGCGCTATGCGCGGCCGTCGATCGAGGATGTCGAGCTGGGCTATCGCATGCGCGAGCGCGGCTACCGCATCGAGCTCGTGCCGCAGGCGCAGGTCACGCACCTGAAGCGTTGGACCCTCGCGAGCTTCCTCCTCGCGGATTTGCGCGACCGCGCCATCCCCTGGGCCCGCCTGCTGCGCAGCGGCCGCGGCCTGCCGGCCGGGCTCAACTTCTCCGCCAGGGACCGCGCCGCGACGGCCAGCGTAGGCCTGGGCCTGCTGGCCATCGCCGCCTGGCCGTGGCTCGGCGCGCCAGCCGGGTTGGCAGGCGCCGCGTGTTTCGCGGCGGCACTCGTCTTCGACCTTCCGTTCCTCGCCTTCGCGGGCCGCCACGTGTCCCCGGCTTTCGCAATGGCGGCGGCAGCGCTGCACCTGATGCATCGGGCGGCCGGCCTCGTCGGCCTGGTGATCGGGATGCTTGTAAGATGACCCTTTCGGGGGTTTCTTGGAGGTTTCGATGTCCCTGCGCCGATTCGTGACGTTCGCCGCCCTCGTGGCCGTCGTCGTGCCGGTTCTCGCCCACGCCGCCCCGCGCGGCACCGCCAAGGCCACGCTGGTCGGCAAGGCCGTCTCCGTCGAGTACGGACGGCCGTCCCTGGCCGGGCGCGACATGCTCGGGCGGGCGACGCCGGGCGAGCCCTGGCGCATGGGCGCCGATGGCGCGACCAAGCTGACGACCGAAGCGGACCTCAGCTTCGCCGCGGCGGCGGTTCCGAAGGGGACCTACATCCTCACCGCCACCAAGACCGACAAGGGCGGCTGGACCCTGAACGTCCTCAAGGAGGACAAAGCCAGGCTCGTGGACGTCCCCCTCGTGGCGGGCGAGCTGAAGGAGAGCGTCGAGATGTTCACGATCGAGCTGCGCGGCGACAAGGACAAGGGCGAGTTCGAGCTGAAGTGGGGCATGACGTCCCTGAAGGCCGCCTTCACCGCGAAGTAGGCGACAGCCAGCCGCGCCGGTCGTAGACCCAGAGGCCCAGGCGCTCGTGGAGCGCCGAACCGAACGCATCGAGGCGTTCGCGCGGTCGCGCCAGGCCCTCGAGGTCGTACTTCGTCTCGGCGCAGGGCGCCGAAACCACCTCGAGGCCCTGGGCCTCGAAGGCCCTGGCCGCCCGGAGGCTGTGAGTCGGCGACGTCACCAGGAGTACGCGGCGAAAGCTGCGGCTCCTGAAGAGCTGCGCGGTGTTCGTCGCCTCGTCGTGGGTGTTGCGCGCCAGGCCCACGGAGATCACGTCGCAGGCCACCTTGAGGCGCGAGCAGGCCGCACGCGCCTGCTCCGCGTGGGGCGGAGCGGGTGGTGCGACGTCGGTGACGACCAGCCGCGTCGCGTAGCCCTGCGCCACGAGCTCGATGCCGCGGACGAGGCGCTGCAGCTCGGTGGGGGTGGGATCGCCGTCGGGCTGCAGGTTCGACGACAGCACCACGATCGCGTCGGCGGGAGCGAGGACGTCGCGGCGCACCAGGTCGCGCGTCAGCAGGAAGGCCAGAGGCGTGAAGGCCACCATGGGCCAGAGCAGGGCCAGCAGACCCGCGCCCCACGCCACGAGACGGCGCATCCGGGTCGGCCAGGCGAGAGCGCCGATCAGCCCTCCCGCGACGACGAAGGGCGCGCTGTCCTCCCAGTACGACAACGCCCCGTACAGGCCGAGGTCGTCCGCCAGGAGCGCGGCGAGCGCGCCTACCGCCGCCCCGGTCAGCCGGGTCAGAGCGCGTCCCCGGCGGCCTTACCCTGGCGGCGCTCCTTGTACACGGTCCAGGCGATCGGCAATAGGGACAGGAACACGATCACCAGGGCGATCTTGTCGATGTTCCGAGCCAGGTCGAAGCCCGGGACCAGGCGCTGCAGGACGGGAGGCAGGAAGTAGCCCGCCAGCACCATGCTCCAGACCCAGGTGAAGGCGCCGAGTACGTTGAACGAGATGAAGGTGCGGAACGGCATCTTGATCACGCCCGCCACGATCGGCGCAAAGGTGCGCACGATGGGGACCCAGCGGCCGGCCACGATGAAGAACGTACCCCAGCGCCCATAGAACTCCTCGGTCTTACGCAGGTAGGCCTGCTTGAAGATCGGGATGCCCACGAAGCTGACGTCCTTCCACGTGTACAAGGCGCGTCCGAACCACGAGCCGATCCAATAGCCCACCTGGTCGCCCAGGATCCCGCACAGCGGGACGACGCTCAGCAGCAGCGGCAGCGACAACAGCGGCCGGCCGTCGGAACCGGTGGTGGCGGCGAAGATGCCGCACAGCACCAGCAGCGAATCACCCGGCAGCAGGGCGAAGAAGCCGGTCTCCGCGAAGATGACCAGGCAGATCGCCGGCAGGCCGCCGGTCTGGATCAGCCACTGGATCCCCTCCGGTTTGAGCAGCCATAGGAGTCTCTCGACGTACTCCAATGCTGCCTATCGAATGAACATCGGGGCCAACACCAGGGTGATCGTCGAGAGCAGCTTGATCAGCACGTGGAGCGAAGGCCCGGCGGTGTCCTTGAAGGGATCGCCGACAGTATCGCCCACGACCGCCGCCTTGTGGGGCTCGGACTTCTTGCCCACCACGACGCCATCGACCTTGAACTCGCCGGATTCGATGTACTTCTTCGCGTTGTCCCAGGCACCGCCGCCATTGTTCATGAACATCGCCATCAGGATACCGGTGATGGTTCCGACCATGAGCATCGCCGCGACCGCTTCGGCGCCGAGCTGGCCGTGGGGCGAGAGGTAGCGGAACGAGAAGCCGACCGCGACGGGCGCCAGCACGGCCAGCAGGCCCGGCAGCACCATCTCGCGCAGGGCGCCGACCGTGACGATGTCGACGCAGCGCGCGTAGTCGGGCTTGGCCGTGCCGGCCATGATCCCGGGGTTCTCGCGGAACTGCCGGCGCACCTCGGCGATCACGACCTGGGCCGCCTTGCCCACGGCCTTGATCGCGAGCGCGCTGAACACGAACACCAAGGTCGCGCCCAGCAGGCCGCCCACGAACACCGGCACGCGGGTCAGGTCCACGGCCATGTGCTGGCCGGTGATCTTCTTGACCTCGTCCAGGTAGGCGCTGAACAGCAGGAAGGCCGCCAGCGCCGCCGAGCCGATCGCGTAGCCCTTGGTCAGCGCCTTCGTGGTGTTGCCGACCGCGTCCAGCCGGTCGGTCTTGCGGCGGATCTCCTCGGGCTGCTTGGACATCTCGATGATGCCGCCGGCGTTGTCCGTGATCGGCCCGAAGGTGTCCATGGCCAGGATGTAGGCGCACGGAGCGAGCATGCCCATGGTCGCGATGGCGGTGCCGTAGAGTCCGGCGCCGGCGACGTCGCCCAGCCCCATCTTGCCGCACCAGTAGGCCGCCATCAGCGCGGCCGAGATCACGAGCGCGGGGATGCCGGTGCACTCGAGGCCGACAGCCAGCCCGCCGATGATGTTGGTCGCCGGGCCGGTCTTGCTGGCCTCGGCGATCTCGCGCACCGGGCGGTACTTGTACTCGGTGTAGTACTGGGTGATCCAGACGAAGGCGTAAGCGGTCAGGATCCCGATCGCCCCGGCCAGCATCAAGTAGCCCTGGCGTACCACTGCGTTCGATCCGGGGAGCGGCGAGAGCAGCAGGTAGACGCTGAGCGCAAAGCCCGCCATGGCCAGCACGGTGGTGACGAGGTAGCCGCGGTTCAAGCCGTTCATCGGGTCCTCGTCCTCGCGGCAGCTCACCGTGAAGACACCCACGATGGTCGCCACCAGGCCCAGGGCGCGTGCGAAGAGCGGGAACAGGATGCCGCCCATGCCGAACACCGGGTAGAGGGCGATGCCCAGGATCATGGCGCCGACGTTCTCGGCGGCCGTGGACTCGAACAGGTCGGCGCCGCGGCCCGCGCAGTCGCCCACGTTGTCGCCCACCAGGTCCGCGATCACGGCCGGGTTGCGCGGGTCGTCCTCCGGGATGCCGGCTTCCACCTTGCCCACGAGGTCGGCGCCCACGTCGGCCGCCTTGGTGAAGATCCCGCCGCCGAGCTGGGCGAACAGGGCCACGAAACTGGCGCCGAAGCCGAAGCCGACGATCTGCAGCGGCACGTGCTCGTAGTCGTGCATGCCGCCGAAGAAGTAGAAGAGCCCCCCGACCCCCAGCAGGCTCATGGCCACGACCGACAGCCCAGACACGGCGCCCGCCCGCAGCGCGGTCTGGAGCGCCTTATTCAGGCTGGTCATGGCCGCGGCGGCCGTGCGGATGTTGGCCCGGATCGAGACGAACATGCCGATGTAGCCGGCGATCGCCGAGCACAAGGCGCCGGTCAGGAACGAGATCGTGACCTTCCAAGCGGTGCCCTGGCCCATCTCGGCGATGTTCTTGACGTCGCGGTTCACGAAGTAGAAGCCGAAGATGGCGGCTGCCGCGACCAGGGAGAGCACGCCTATCGTCTTGTACTGGCGCGCCAGGAACGCTTCGGCACCCTCGCGGATCGCGTCCGAGATCGCCCGCATCTCGGGCTTGCCGGTGTCGGCGCTGAGGACGTGCTTCGCCAGGAACGCCGCGACGACCAGCGACAGGACGCTGATGCCCAGGACGAGGGGCAAGACGGTCTCGACTGGCATGCTGCTTAGGCTCCTTGAGGTTTGGTTTCTCTAGGCAAAAACCCGACGAGACTAAGCTTTCCGCGGGGCCGGCGTCAAGCCGCGCCCGCTATGTGCTTGACGGGACAGGGCGTCCGGAATAGCGTCGCCCGCCATGCCCCTGAGCCTCGACCTCGTTCAAGCCCTGGCCCTGGCCGGCGTGGTGCTTTTCGTGGGGTACGGCGTGCGACGGCTCGTGCCGCCGCTTGCCCGCTACAACCTGCCGGCGCCGGTGATCGGGGGCCTGCTGGTCGCGACGGTCCTGACCCTGACGCGCGGCCAGGGCGTCACGCTGTTGAAGCTCGACACGGCTCTCCAGACGCCCCTGATGATCGCGTTCTTCACGTCGGTGGGGTTCGGCGCGAGCCTGGGACTGCTCCGGATCGGCGGACCTGCCGTGGCGCTCTTCCTGATCGCATCGTCCGTGGCGGCCGTGGCGCAGAACGTCGTGGGGATGGCCGTCGCGGCGAGCCTGGGCCAGCATCCGCTCATGGGTGTGCTGGCCGGCTCGGTCACCCTGACCGGCGGGCCGGCGACCGGCCTCGCCTTTGCGCCGTTGTTCGAACAGGCCGGGGTCCCCGGAGCCTCCACCCTGGCCGTCGCGGCAGCCATGGTCGGCATCGTCTGCGGCGGCCTGATCGGAGGGCCGATCGGCACGCGCTTGATCGAGTCGCGTGGTCTGCGCCCAGTGGCGTCCGAGGGTCCGGTCGCGGCGCGCAAGACCGTGGCCGTCAACGTGGTCGAGCGGCAGATGGGCGAGCCGGCGTGGACGGCGCCGGAGGGCGAGGACGTCGAGAGCTACGCGCTGCTCAAGGGGATCGTCGCCATCCTCGTGGCGATGTGGGCCGGTGGCTGGCTGAGCGGGGGCTTCGAGGCGCTGGGCATGACGCTGCCCGCCTACATCGGCGCCATGCTGGCAGCGGCCGCGCTGCGCAACCTCGACGACGTGACGGGCTGGCTCAAGCTGTCACAGCGGGTGATCGACGACCTGGGCTCCGTCGCGCTGTCGCTGTTCCTGGTGCTCGCCCTGATGACGCTGAAGCTCTGGGAGCTGGCGGGCCTGGCGCTACCCCTCGCGGTGATCCTGGTGTTCCAGGTGGGGTTGATCGCCCTGCTGTGCCTGGGCCCGATCCCCCGCCTGATGGGGCGTGACTACGACGCCGCCGTCATGTCTTCCGGTTTCGCGGGCTTCATGCTGGGCACGACCGCCAATGCCATGGCAAACATGGGCGCCCTCGTCGAACGCTACGGCCCCGCGCCCCGGGCCTACTTGGTGGTGCCGATGGTGGGCGCGTTCTTCATCGACTTCACCAATGCCCTGCTGATCACCGCCTGCCTGAACCTGTGGCGCTGACCGCGGTCAGTGGTTGGCCGAACCCGAGAGCTGCTTCACCACGTCGCCCAGCACGGCCTTCGCATCGCCGAACAGCATGTAGGTCTGGTCGGCGGTATACAGCTCGTTGTCGATGCCTGCAAAGCCGGGATTCATGCTGCGCTTGATGGCCAGGCACAGGTGGGCCCTGTCGGCGTCGATGATCGGCATGCCGAAAATCGGGCTCGACTTGTCATGGCGCGCGGCCGGGTTCACCACGTCGTTGGCCCCGACCACCAGCACCACGTCGGTCTGCGGCAGCTCGGGGTTGATGTCGTCCATCTCGACCAGGCGGTCGTAGGGGATGTCGCACTCCGCGAGCAGCACGTTCATGTGGCCCGGCATGCGCCCGGCCACCGGGTGGATGGCGAACCTCACGTCGACACCGCGCCGGCTCAGCTGGTCGTAGAGCTCCCGCACCCGGTGCTGGGCCTGGGCAACGGCCATGCCGTAGCCCGGAACGATGACGACGCGGGCGGCCGTCTCCAGGATCTGGGCCGCGCCCTCGGGCGTCTCGCTCTTCACCGGCTTCTTCGACGCCGCGGCAGCTCCTTGCTGGACCTGGCCAAAGGCGCCGAACAGCACGTTGCTGAAGGAGCGGTTCATGGCCCGGCACATCAGGATGGACAGGATCAGGCCCGACGAGCCGTCGAGGGCGCCCGCGGTGACCAGCAGCTTGTTGTCGAGCACGAAGCCCATGGCCACCGCCGCCAGGCCCGCGTACGAGTTGAGCAGCGAGATCACCGTCGGCATGTCGGCGCCGCCGATCGGGATGATCAGCAGCACGCCGAAGGCCAGCGCCAGGGCGATCACCACGGGGAACAGGTACGCGAGGTCCACCGGGCGGAAGACGAGGAGCAGGCCGCACACGACCGCGACTCCCAGCAGCCCCAGGTTCGAGGCGTTCTGCAGCGGATACGTGACGGGCCGCTGCGGGATGAACCGCAGCTCCTGCAACTTGCCGGCCGCCATCAGGCTGCCGGTGAAGGTCAGGTAGCCGAGGATCACCTCCAGCACGATCGCGACCATGCGGAACGACGTCAGGTTCTCCGGCGACTCCTGCAGCCACAGGTAGTACTTCGCGGTGCCCACCAAGCCGGCCGCCAGGCCGCCGAAAGCATGGCTGAGGGCCGTCCGCTGGGGCACGGCGGTCAGCGGCACGCGCGACAGGGGCACGCCGACCGCGACGCCCAGCACCGCTGCGGTGGCGAGCCATTCCCAGTTCACGATGCCCGGTTCGAGCAGCGCGCCGGCGACCGCGAGCGTCATCGCCGCGACCCCCGCCAGCACCGCGCGCCGCGCGGTCTTCGGGTCGTTCATCCAGTGCAGCGCGAGTACGAAGAGGGCGGTGGCCGGCAGCCAGAGCAGCTCGGCCGAAGCCAGGTTCACTGCTTCGGCGCCCCGGGTTTCTTGAACATCTGGAGCATGCGATCCGTGATCAGGAAGCCGCTGACGATGTTGGTCAGCGAGGCGAACAGCGCCACGGCGCCGAGCATGGTGATGACCGGAGGATGGTCCTGTCCCGCCACGGAGATCGAGCCCACCACCGCGATCGCCGAGATGGCGTTGGTGATGGACATGAGGGGCGTATGCAGCAGCCGCGAGACCCGCGTGACGACCCCCAGGCCCACGAAGGTGGCGAGCAGGAACGCGTACAAGAGGCCGGACAGGTCGGGGGCGGCGGGCCCTGCGGCCCCCGCCCCCAGCTGCACCGGGATCAGCATCACTTCGACTGGGCCCGCAGCTTGGCCAGGACGCTGTTGTGGCGACCGTAGAAGAAGTAGATGGCCATCCCCAGTGCGAGCCACACGAAGAGCCGCAGCCAGTTCTCGCTGGGCAACGACAGCATCAGCATCACGCACAACGCGATTCCCAGGATCGGCGTCCAGATGCCCAGCGGCGCCCGGAACGGACGCTCGGCGTTCGGGTGTGTGACGCGCATGATCAGCACGGCCACGCACACCACCACGAACGCGAACAGCGTGCCGATGCTGGTCAGGTCGGCCAGCACGCGGAGCGGCAGCAGGCCGGCGCCCGTGGCCACCGCGATGCCCGTCAGGATCGTGGACTTCCAGGGCGTGCGGTACTTGGGGTGCACGGCCCCGAAGAAGCCCTGTGGGAAGAGGCCGTCGCGCGCCATGGCCAGCCACACGCGGGGCTGGCTGAGCATCATCACCAGCAGCACCGAAGTGATGCCGGCCATCGCGCCGAAGCTGACCAGGAACCGGGCCCAGGGCAGGCCAGCGCGGCGGAAGGCGTCTGAGACCGGGGTCTCGATGTTGATTTCCTTATAGGGCACCATGCCGGTCAGCACCGCCGCGACGGCGATGTAGAGCACGGTGCAGACCACCAGCGAGGTGATGATGCCGATCGGCACGTCCTTCTGGGGATTGCGCGCTTCCTCGGAGTGGGTCGAGATCGAGTCGAAGCCGATATAGGCGAAGAAGATGATCGCCGCGCCCGCCAGCATGCCGAGCGGCTGGCCACCGGCATCGGATTGTCCGAATAACGTCTTGCCGAAGGCGCTGATGCCCGTGTAGCCGTAGGGCGCGAAGGGAGTCCAGTTGGCCGGGTTCACGTAGAAGGCACCCACGCCGATCACGAACAGGACGATCGCCACCTTCAGCACCACCATGGCGGTGTTGAAGGTGGCGCTCTCCTTGATGCCGATGACCAGCACCCAGGTGACGAACAGCGCGATCAGGATTCCCGGGAGGTCCACCCAGCTGCCCGTGGCCAGGAAGTGACCCGTGCCCGGGTCGTAGTCGAAGGGCGAGTTGGAGAAGAGCTTGGGTACGTGTATTCCCATCACTGCCAGCACGTCCTGGAAGTTCTTCGACCAGCCGTGGGCCACCGTCATCGAGGCCACGGCGTACTCGAGGATCAGGTCCCAGCCGATGATCCACGCGAACAGCTCGCCCAGGGTGGCGTAGGCATAGGTGTACGCCGACCCGGCGACCGGCACCATCGAGGCGAACTCCGAGTAGCACAGGGCCGCGAAGATGCAGGCGATGCCCGCCACCACGAACGAGAGCATCAGCGCGGGGCCGGTGCGGTCGTGGGCGGCCTGGCCCGTCAGCACGAAGATGCCCGTGCCGATGATGGCGCCCACGCCCAGGCTCGTGAGCTGGACCGGGCCGAGAACGCGGCGCAGCCGGTTCTCTCCCTTCAGCTCCTCGAGGAGCATCTCGAGAGGTTTTCGCGCGAACAGTGGATTGGACACCTGGTCGGCCCCTTTCCCTTGGAAGTAAGGCCGTAATCTCTACTGCCGGGCTCGCCGCGTCAAGCGGCCAGCGGCCGGTTCTGGTATCGTCCGCGCCTGTGACTGCCGACGCAGCGGGCTGGGCCGGCCATCCCCGCGGCCTGACGACTCTCTTCTTCACCGAGATGTGGGAGCGCTTCAGTTACTACGGCATGCGCGCGTTCCTCATCCTCTACATGGTGGCGCCGGCCAGCTCCGGCGGGCTCGGCTTCGCGGACGCCGACGCGGCCTCGATCTACGGAACCTACACGGGCAGCGTCTGGGGTGCCGCGATCCTGGGCGGGATCGTCGCCGACCGTTTCCTCGGCCAGTATCGCAGCGTTCTGCTGGGGGGCGTCGTGATCGCCCTGGGCCACTTCACCCTGGCCTTCAAGGCCCTGCCGTTCTTCTACACCGGCCTCGGCCTGATCGTGGTCGGCACCGGGCTGCTGAAGCCCAACGTGAGCACCCTGGTCGGGTCGTTGTACGAGCCGGGGGACAAGCGGCGCGACGCCGGCTTCTCGATCTTCTACATGGGGATCAACCTCGGCGCGTTCCTGGGTCCGATCGTCGCGGGCTACCTGGCACAGCGCGTGAACTGGCACGTGGGATTCGCCGCGGCCGGTTTCGGAATGGCCCTGGGCCTCGTGCAGTACGTGCTGGGCAAGTCCAGGCTGCAACCGGCCCTCGACCGCATCGCCGCGGCGCCGAAAGCGGCCGACGCGAGTGCTGCGGCCCCCGGTGGCGGCTTCACGGTCGAGGAATGGAAGCGCATGGTGGCGATCTGCGCGTTGTTCCTGTTCGCCAGCCTGTTCTGGAGCGCCTATGAGCAGGCGGGATCGACGCTGAACCTGTTCGCCGACCGCTACACGCGCCTCGAGTTCCTGGGCTTCTCGTACCCGTCCTCCTGGCTGCAGTCGGTGCAGCCGATCTTTGTGATCCTGCTGGCGCCGGTCTTCGCCCTGCTGTGGACGAAGCTGGGAAAGCACGAGCCATCGAGCCCGGCGAAGTTCGCCCTCGGCCTGCTGTTCGCCGGAATCGCGTTCCTGATCCTGGTTCCGGCCGGCAGCGCGGCGCAGAGCGCGCCGGGGATTCGCGTCAGCCCCGCCTGGTTGATCGCGTCGTACTTCGTGCAGGAACTGGGCGAGCTGTGCCTGAGCCCGGTCGGCCTCAGCGTCGTCACGAAGCTCGCGCCGGTGCGCATCGTCGGCTTGATGATGGGTGTCTGGTTCCTGTCCAACTCCCTCGGCAACAAGCTCGCCGGCTGGGCCGGCGGGTTCTTCAGCTCGATGCCCCTCGACTCGCTGTTCGGCTGGGTGGCGGGCGTGTGCCTGGTCTCTGCCGCGGTTCTGTTCGTCCTCGTGAAGCCCATCCGCAAGCTCATGGGCGGCGTGCACTGAAAAGAACCTGGGGCCCCGGCCGCTCGCGACCGGGACCCCGACGCTTCAGCTCTCGGTGGTCGGCGACGGCGCGGGCGTCTTCTTCTTCTCCTTGGTGTCCTCGCCGTCGACCTTGATCTGGTTCTTGACGTCGAAGGCCAGGCTCTGGCGCGCGATGCTGTCGACCATGGCGCGCTCGACGTTGCTGCCGACCCAGCCCGTGAGGGTCACGCGGCCGCGGTCCACCACGATGCGAATCGGCGGGTCCACGCGGTTCGAGTACTGCACGAAGTCCTCGCTGCCGTAGATCTGGCGGTAGAGCTGCCGGCGCAGGCGGTCGTCGAAGATCGAGACCGACTGCACCTCGATGCCGTTCTGGATCGCACGCACGCCCCGCACCTCGGACACCAGGGACTCGACGTCCTGCTTGCGGTTCGGACGGTATACGGAGCCGCCCAGTATGACGACGCCGTCCTCCACGCCGGCCTCGATGCTGTCGAACACGGTGTAGAACGGGTAGCGCAGGATGGCCGAGCGCACGTCCTTGATGATCTCGTTGTCGGTGCGCTCTTCGGGCACGACGCGCAGGCGGTTCTCCACCACCTTCGCTTCCTTCTTCGCCTGGCGCTCGGCCTCGCGCCGGGCGGCCAGGGTCGTCACCGCACCGTCGAGCACGACGGCGCCCTTGTCCACGTTTACGCGGACGTCGCCGTCACGCGTGACCTTCGCCTTCTCGAGACGCGCCTCGACCTTCGCCCGCAGGGCGGCATCGTCGGCGACTGCCGGCAGCGCCGCGGCGAAGATGAGAGCCGCGGCAGCCGCCGTGATGAAAGACCTGCTCGGATTCATGGTGCCTCTTCTCCTGTGGAGCCCTGATGCGCCGGCCACCACGCCTTCACGCGGGAGCAAGGGCCCTGCCAGCGGTAGGCGAGCCGTAAGTCGTTGACCCAGCTACGGCGATGGACCATGAGTGTCCCATTCAGAGGACGCACACCAATGGGTCGGGCTATAGGTTCGCGAGGATCTCTTCGGGGTGCATGGCGGCGTTCACCTTGGGAAACGCCTTGCGCACGGTGCCGTCGGGACCAATTAGGTAGCTGATGCGCTTCGCATACTGCGCATCCGCGGCTTCGGCGGCGCCGTAGGCCAGGCCGACGGCGCGCGTCGTATCGCTCAGCAGCGGGAAGTTGAAGCCGAACTTCTGGGCGAAGGCTGCGTTGTCGGGCACCGTGTCGAAGCTGATGCCCAGGACCTGCACGCCCTTCTCGTCGTACCGCTGGATCCTGTCGCGGAACCCGCAACCCTCGGCGGTTCAACCAGGGGTGTCGGCCTTGGGATAGAACCAGAGCACGACGCTCCGGCCCCGATAGTCCGACAGCTTCACCAGGCGGCCGGTGTGGTCGAGGACCTCGAACTCGGGGGCCGGGGATCCGGGCTCCAACATTGGCGGGAATCCTCCCGCCGGGATTATAGGGGCGCTACTGCCCGCCGCGGGACGACCACTTCATGGCGAACACGCAGGAGTCGTCGCCGCGGCTCTGGCAGCGCGTCTCCTCGACGCTGACGCCGCCGTCGACCAGGTGCTCCAGGGACGCACGCAGGAACGCGCGGCCGGAGCGGCAGAAGGCGGGGTCGATCTCGGGGTATTCGGAGTACGCGATCTCGCCTTCCTCGAAGGAGATGCGCCGGTACCGGGCCTGGCCGAAGCTCTGAAGGCGCCGGTTGTCCTCGGCGAGACGCGACAGGTAGGCGTGGGGGCTCACGAGCGCCTTGTGCTCGCCCAGCCACTCGTTGCGCAGCCGGGCCGAGAACTCGCCGAGGCGGTCGAAGGCGTCTTCGCCTTCGGGAAACAGGCGTGCAATCGTGCGGTCCAGCACGATCAGTGTGGAAAAGGGATAGTACGCATCGCGCTCGACGTCGAGGAGGCGTGCTCGTTCGTCCGCCGGGAGGGCGTCGAGCACCCGGCGCACGCCCTCGGCGCCGTGCGTCCTCTTCACGTACTCGAAGCGTGCAAGCACGATCAGGCCGGCGATGTGGGGTCCAGGAAGTTCGGACGGCTCAGTCATGAAAGCCCAAGAGTAGCAGCTTCCATGCCGGCCGCTTTTCAACGAGTTACGGGCGCATCAGGCTAGAATCTGTCCGAGAATCAGCCACCCTGGCAGGACTCCGGCCATGGCTCCTCGCTTGCCCGCCGTGGCCACATTCTTTAGACTTCAACGATCGTGATGACCCCGGCGCGGATCGCGCTCGTGACCGGCGGCGGGCGCGGCATCGGCCGCGCCGCGGCCCTCGACCTGGCTCGGGCCGGGAACGACGTCGTCGTGTCGTCGCGGACGCAGCCGGAGATCGATCGCGTCGCCGCGGAGCTCCGGGCCCTGGGCCGGCGCGCCGCGGCCATAGCCGCGGACGTCTCGCGGCCCGAGGACGTGCGCGGCCTGTTCGCTTCGGCGCGAAAGGCCCTGGGGCGCGTGGACATCCTCGTGAACGGCGCGGGGATCGCGCCCTCGGCGCTGACCTGGCGCACCGACGACGCCACCTGGCGGGCCGCGATCGATACGAACCTGTCGGGTGCTTTCTACGCCATGCGCGAGGCGCTGCCGGGCATGCTGGAGGCCGGTTGGGGGCGCGTGGTCAACGTGGCGTCGATCGCCGGCAAGACGGGCTACCCCTACATCTCGGCCTACGCTGCCAGCAAGCACGGCCTGCTGGGCTTGACCAAGTGCGCGGCTCTCGAGACGGCCGCCAAGGGCGTCACGGTCAACGCCGTCTGCCCCGGCTACGTGGACACGCCGATGACCGACGTCTCTGTGGCGCGCATCGTCGAGAAGACGGGCGTGCCGGCCGCCGAGATCCGCAAGCGCCTCGAGGACGCGAGCCCGCAGAAGCGCCTCTTCACGCCCGAGGAGGTGTCGGCCCTGATCCTCTACCTGTGCAGCGACGCCGCACGCGGCATCACCGGCCAGGCCTTGAGCCTCGACGGCGGCACGGTGGTCTGACGATGCCGCTAGAGATCGTGAACCCGCCGCAGCTCGCCCGGCCGCGCGGCTACAGCCACGGCATTCGCGGACGCGGCGACACACTGTTCGTCGCCGGCCAGATCGGCTGGACCGGCGAGGGGCGCCTCGTCTCGGACGACTTCGTGGCGCAGTTCGCCCAGGCCCTCGACAACGTGCTGGCAGTGGTGCGAGCCGCGGGCGGCGCCCCGGACTGCGTGGCGCGGCTGACGGTCTACGTCACCGACAAGGCCGAGTACGTCGCGAGTGCGAAGGCCCTTGGCGCGGCCTGGCGCGAGCGCATGGGCCGGCACTACCCCGCCATGGCGCTCGTCGAGGTGAAGTCGCTGCTCGAGCCCGCGGCCAAGGTCGAGATCGAAGCGACGGCGATCCTGTGAAGCCACCCGAGGTCACGGCTAGCGAGGACCAGCTCGCGGTCTCGGTCTGGGTGCGCCTGCTGAAGGCCCACGGCCTGCTGCTGCGCGAAGTGCGGCGCCGCGTGCCTCCCGACCTGACGCTGCCCCAGTTCGACGTGCTGGCGCAGCTCCACCGGCGGCCGGACGGCATGACCCCGGGCGAGCTGACCCGCGAGCTGCTGGTGACCGCCGGCAACGTGACCGGGATCGTGGCGCGCCTGTGCGCCCTGGGCCTCGTGGAACGGCGTCGCGTGCCCCGGGACCGGCGCACGGTGAGGTTGCGCCTGACGGCGCGCGGCGAGCGCCTGATGCGCGAGGCCATCCCGCGCCACCGGCGCGAGGTCGGCGCCTTGTTCGCGACCGTCGACGCGCCCCGGCTCATGCGCCTGCGCGACCTGCTCGGCGACCTGAGCCGCAGCCTCGAGGAGCACGCGTGACGCCGCGCAGCTTCCGCTACGAGCACGCGGGGCCCGTCGCCAACATCACCCTCGATCGCCCCGACAGCCTCAACGCCCTGACCTTCGAGGTCTACCGCGAGCTGACCGCCTTGTTCCGTGAGCTCGCCACGCGCCAGGACCTTCGCGTCGTGACCCTCACCGGCTCCGGGCGGGCCTTCTGCGCCGGCGGCGACGTGAAGGAGATCATCGGCGAGCTGCTCCGCTATGACCGGGACCAGCTCCACGCGTTCACCCGGCTCACCTGCGACCTGGTGCGGGCGATGCGGGCGCTGCCGTCGCCCATCGTGGCCTCGCTCAACGGGCCCGTGGCCGGCGCCGGTGCCGCCATCGCCCTGGCCTCGGACTTCCGCATGGCCGCGGATACCGCGAAGATCGCGTTCCTGTTCGTGCGGGTCGGCCTGGCGGGCGCCGACATGGGCGCCGCGTTCCTGTTGCCGCGACTGGTGGGACTCGGGCGCGCGACCGAGCTGCTGATGCTCGGCGATTTCGTCGAGGCGGCCGAGGCCCAGAGGATCGGCCTCTACCATCGCGTGGTGCCGCGCGAGCGCCTCGAGGCCGAGACCGCAGGCCTGGTCGATCGCCTGGCCCGCGGGCCGCAGGCGGGCCTGCGCGAGACCAAGCGCGCCCTCAACCGTGAGCTCTCGATGGAGCTCGAGGCGGCCCTCGACGACGAGGCGCGGGTTCAGGCCGACCTGATGCTCGGTCCGGATTTCCGCGAGGGTTTCGACGCCTTCGTCCAGAAGCGCAAGCCGCGCTTCGAGGGAGCGCCCGAGTGAGCCTGATCCCGGAGGACCCGTTCCTCGGACGTGAGCACGAGGCGCTACGCGACCGCGTCCACGCCCTGGGCGAGAAGCGTCTGCGGGGCAGCGCCGCCGACGAATCGGATCCCGACGGTCAGACCCGACGCCTGGTGGCCGGCTTCGGGGAGTCGGGGCTCTTGAAGCACGCGGTCCCCGCGCCCTTCGGGAGCATGGACCTGCGTTCGCTCGTGGTGGTGCGCGAGGCGCTCGCCTACTACTCGTCGCTGGCCGACACCGCGTTCGTGATGCAGGGCCTGGGCTCGTTCCCGATCAGCCACGCCGGCACCGAGCTGCAGAAGCAGACCTGGCTGCCGCAGGTGGTGCGTGGCGACATGCTGGCCGCCTTTGCGGTCACCGAGCCCGAGGCCGGCTCGGACCTGGGCGGTGTGCGCACCGAGGCGGTGCGCGACGGTGCTTTGTGGCGCATGACCGGCGTCAAGACCTTCATCTCCAACGCCGGCCTGGCCGGCGTCTACAGCGTCCTGGCCCGCACCAGCGCGGCCGTGGGGCACGACGGGCTGTCGATGTTCCTGGTGGACGGCGAGGCGCCCGGGATCTCGGTGCGGCCGCTGGAGGTGATCGCACCGCATCCCATCGGCGAGCTCCGCTTCGACCGCACGCCGGCCCTGCTGCTCGGCGAGGAAGGCACGGGCTTCAAGACAGCGGTCGCGACCCTCGAGCACTTCCGTCCCAGCGTGGGCGCCGCGGCTTGCGGCCTGGCCGCGCGCGCGCTGTTCGAGGCCGTGCGCCACGCCCAGTCGCGGCGCCAGTTTGGCCGCCCGCTCTCCGACTTCCAGGCCGTGAAGATGGCGCTGGCCGAGATGCACGTGGACCTGGAGGCGGCGCGGCTCCTGGTCCTGAAGGCCGCCTGGAAGAAGGACCTGGGCGGAACGATCGCCCGCGAGGGCGCCATGGCCAAGCTCGCCGCCACCGAGATGGCACAGCGCGTGGTGGACCGCGCGGTCCAGCTCCACGGCGGCCAGGGTGTCCTGAAGGGCTCCACGGTCGAGCGCCTGTACCGCGAGGTGCGAGCCCTGCGCATTTACGAGGGCACGAGCGAGATCCAGAAGCTGGTGATCGCCCGCAGCCTGCTCAAGGAGAGCCGATGACGACCGATGTCCTGCGCAAGGAAGACATGAGCGCCGAGTACCGGGGCCTCGTGACCCAGCTCATGGAGAGCCAGGCCTACCGCGAGCTGGCGGCGGCCCACATGTTCGGGTATGGCCTGCAGTACGTGCCCGACAAGTGGCTGCGTTTCATGGTCTGGCACATCCGCGAGGAAGCTGAGCACTACGAGGCCGTGGCGAAGATGTACAAGGAATTCACGGGCGCCGAGGTCGAGCCGGTGGTGCGCCAGCGCCTGGCGTCGAAGCCGGTGCCGATGGCCGAGAGCTGGATGGAGCTGGCCATGGCGCAGTTCCTGTACGACCGCGGCGGCTTCTGGCAGCTCAAGGAATACGAGGACTGCTCATTCGTGCCCTACCGCGCCGTGATCCAGAAGATCGTCAAGGAAGAGGCGGGCCACCAGAACCTGGGCGAGCGCATCGTGGTCGAGGAGTGCCGCGCGGGCCGCTTCGACGACGTCAAGCAGTCGCTCTTCGACAAGTGGCTGCGAATCGGCATGCTGTCCTTCGGCCGGCCCGGCACGCCCGGCAACCGTTGCGCCATCGAGCAGGGCTTGAAGAAGCGCGATTCCGGCGAGTGCATGAAGGACTTCGTGAACGACATCCGTCCGGCCGTGCGGGAGGCGGGCCTGCGCTTCCCCGCTCCGGCCGCCTTGAAGATGGACCTGCCGGGCGACATCGACTGGAGCGTGTAGCGTGGGACGCATCCTGGAGCTGTGCGGCGAGGTGGCGGCCGAGGTCGAGGAGGGTGCGGACGGGATCATGCTCCCGCCCGATGCCTGGGAGCGCTTCAAGGACGACTTCACCGAGGAGGAGGTCGAAGACGCTGTGAGCCTGGTGCGCGAGAGCCTGCTCCAGACCGAGCTGGTCGAGGCCGCCGACAGCCTGAGCGCGCGCCTTCTGGACCTGCTGGGCGCCTTCGGCGACGCTTCGAGCTTCGGCCGGATCGAGGCCGGAGGAGCGAGCCTCGACCTCGAGGCGATCGGCCAGATCGCGCGGCGCGTGAACCGGATCGAAGAAGTGCTGGACGTGTTCCGCAGCGATCCCGGCCCCGACCGCCGCGGTTTCGACGCGCTGCGGGAGCGCCTCGCCAACCTCGGCATCGAAGACGCGATGGAAGACGACGACGAGCGTCCCGAGCGCCGGGGCTCGGAAGACGAGGACGACGACTGAGCGTGTCCCGGCCAGGACAACCACAGAGACCACAGAGATGAACGGAGAGAACGCAGAGACAGGTGGTGCTTCAAGGCCCCACACCTCTGCGCCCTCTCCGTTTGTTTCTCTGTGTCCTCTGTGGTTTCCGGTGCCGGGGATACGGCAATGACCCGACGGGGCGCGCTGCTGTTCCAGCCGTTCCCGATCGGCCGCGGCGGGCTCGTGATGCCGAACCGCATCTGGCTGCCCGCCATGGTCACCTGGCGCGGCACCGACGACGGCTTCGTGACGCCGTCGGTGCGCGAGGTCTACCTGCGCTACGCCATGGGCGGCGCCGGAATGATCGTGCTCGAGGCGATCGGCGTGCGCGACGTCGCCAGCGGGCCGCTGCTGCGGCTGTCCCACGACCGCTACGTGCCGGGCCTGCGGGCGCTGCGCCAGGAGATGCGGCGTCACTCCGACTCCCTGGCGATCCCACAGATCATCGACTTCCTGAAGATCGCGACGCGCAAGCCCACCCGCGACTTCCTCCTCGGCATGGTGAAGCGCGGCCGCCTGCCCGAGACGGTGCTCGACCTCCGCGACGCGGAGTTCGAGGCGGCCCACGAGACCTGGCTCACCACCCCGCGGGAGCGGCGCGACTTCCTGCACGGCTACCGCCAGACTATCGAGGACCTCGGCCTCGAGGAGATCCGCCAGATCCCCGGCTGGTTCGCGGGGGCCGCGCGACGCGCGCAGCAGGCCGGCTTCGACGGTGTCGAGCTGCACTTCGCCCACGCGTACACCATGGCCTCGTTCCTGTCGGTCACGAACCCGCGGCGCGACGCCTATGGCGGCAGCCTCGAGAACCGCCTGCGCCTGCCGCGCGAGGTGATCGCAGCGGTGCGCGAGGAAGTAGGTCGCGAGTTCCTGGTCGGCTGCCGCTATCTCGCCTCCGAGGACATTCTCGGCGACGACGGCCGCATCCACGGCAACGACCTCGAGGAGGCGCAGCGGATCGGGGTGGAGCTGTGCCGCGCGGGCCTCGACTTCCTCTCGATCTCTCGCGGCGGCAAGTTCGACGACGCGAAGCAGCCGAAGGTCGGCGAGCCGGCCTACCCCTACACGGGCCACAGCGGCCACACCTGCATCCCGCGCGACAAGCACGACCCCTTCGGCATCAACGTCCCGCTGGCGGCCGGCATCCGCGCCGCGGTGCGTGCGGCCGGCTTCGCGGTCCCGGTGGTGACGACCGGCAAGATCGTCCACTTCGAACAGGCCGAGGCGATCCTGCGCGAGGAAAAGGCCGACCTGGTCGGCATGGCCCGGGCGCTCCTGGCCGATCCCGACCTGCCGCGCAAGTGGCGCGCCGGGGACGACGAGCGCGTGCGCACGTGCGTGTTCTGCCCGTTCTGCGAGGAGGAGGACCACCGCCACCGCGTGGTGACCTGCACGCTGTGGCCGAAGGGGGCCCATGGCCCGCGCTCGCGCCTCACGCCCTCGGTCTGGCAGCCCGGGGCTGCCTGGGATCCCCACGGGGTGTTCGAGGTCCCGCCGCAGTAGAATCCCGCCGCTCCAACATGCGTCGCGGCCTCGCGCTGATCGGAACCCTGGCCCTCGGGGCGTGCGCTCCGGCGCCCGAGCGCGCGCGGGTGCCGGCGCTGCCGCCGGTCGAAGCGCCCTACCCGCTCCCCGCGATCCCCGAGCGGTCGCCCCGGAACGCGAACTACACGATCGAGGCGCGGCTCGACGACGCGGCGCACAGCGTCGAAGGCCGGCTCGTCCTCGAGTGGCGCAACACCAGCACGGTCGCCGTGGATCGCTTCCCGTTCCACCTCTACTGGAACGCCTTCCGCAACAACCTCTCCACCTCCGCGCGCGGCCTGGGCCCGCGGGCGGCGCGCTTCCCGAAGGACCGCAACTTCGGCTACACGCTGCCGAAGCGGATCGTGCTGGAAGGCGACGTCGAAACGGACCTGACGGCCAGCCTCGCGTACCCTGGAGCCGACGCGAACCCCGACGACCGCACGATCGCCGAGGTGCGGACGCCGCGGCCGATCGCGCCCGGCGAGACGATCCGTTTCCGCATCGACTGGACGTCGCGCATCCCCTACGGCGCGCCCGGCCGCGCCGGCTTCGTCCACGACTACTTCTTCGTCGTCCAGTGGTTTCCCAAGCTGGGCGTGCTGCGGCCCGACGGGACGTGGAGCGCCCATGCGTTCCACTCCACCACCGAGTTCTTCTCGGACTTCGGCGTATACGACGTGCGCGTCACGCTGCCCCAGCGCTACGTGGTGGGCGCGACGGGGCGCGAGGTCGGGGCGCTGACGAACCCCGACGGCACCCGGACGCTGCGCTTCGTCCAGGAGGACGTCCACGACTTCGCCTGGACCGCCTGCCCCCGCTTCCTCGTCCGCGAGGCGCGCTTCGCCGATCCCGGCTATCCGCCGGTCGCCATCCGCCTGCTGCTGATGCCCGAGCATGCCGGCCTGGCCACCCGCTACCTCGAGGCGATCCAACTGGCGCTGCGGGCCTACGGTACCTGGACGGCGCCCTATCCCTACCCGCAGTTGACCGTCGTGGATCCCACCTGGCACTCGGCCTCTGGCGGCATGGAGTACCCCACGCTGCTCACGGGCGGCGCGCACGTGTGGTCCCCCCCGCGCCTGCACGGCCCCGAGTCGGTGACCGTCCACGAGGTGGGCCACCAGTTCCTCTACGGCCTGGTCGCGAACGACGAGTTCGAGGAGGCGTGGCTCGACGAGGGCTTCAACGAGTACCTCGAGGGCCGGGCGATGTACCTCGCCTACGGGCCGCGCCAGTTCGGCAAGCGCTACTTCGGCGGCGGCGACTACCGCGACCGTCCGCGCGGCATCCCGGTGCTGGCGCCCGGCGTCTTCGAGCGGAAGGGCGACGACCATCGCCACGACCTGCGGCGCCACGGCCGCGAGGACCCCATGGTCCGCCGCGCCTTCGAGTACCGCTCGACCGAGGGCTACTACCTCAACAGCTACGCCAAGCCGGCCCTCGTGATGCAGACCCTCGAGAACCTGCTGGGCTCGGAGGTCATGGACCGCGTCCTGCGCACCTGGGCGCGCCGCCACCGCTTCGCCCACCCGCGGACCGCGGACTTCATCGCCACCGTCAACGAGGTCACGGGCGCCGACTGGCGCTGGTTCTTCGACGAGACCTTCTACTCGAACGGCTTGTGCGACTACGCGGTCGCGGTGAAGCAGGAGGAGACCCGGTTCCCGCGGGGGTTCGTGGCCGAGGACGCGCGCCACTTCGTCTCCGTGGACGCGTCTCTGCCCGCGAATCGGGTCGTGACATGGGACTCCGAGGTCACGATCGAGAGGCGCGGCGAGGTCCGCATGCCGGTCGCGATACGCATCGAGTTCGCCGACGGGCGCCGCGTGGACGAAGCCTGGGACGGCCGCGATCCCTGGAAGCGCTACAGCTTCCGCGGCGGCGCCAAGCTGCGGCGCGTCAGTGTCGACCCCGACGCCCGGCTCAGCTTCGACGTGGACCGGGCGAACAACGAATGGCGCGAGGAGGACGGCAGCGCCCGCCGGGCCGCCGCCAAGTGGTCCGCGCGCTACCTGTTCTGGCTCCAGACGCTCCTCGAAATGCACACGGTGCTCGGATGACGGCGGCCCTCGTCTCGGGCCTGCGCGCCGCCTGGCGAGCGCCGTCTCTGGCGCTGCTGCTGCTGTTCGTGAACGTGTCGACGGCGGCGATCCTGGCAGCGCCCCTCCTGCGCAACCTGGAGACGGACCTCCAGAACCGCGGCGCGGCGACGCGGATGCTGGGCGGCTTCGACCACGACTGGTGGAAACGCTGGTCCGATGTCCAGTCCGGCCACGAGAAGGCGTTCGGGCCCGAGATCCTGGGAGCCGGCTTCGCCTTCCGCAACCTGGACCTGCTGCTGAAGGGCGATCTGCCGGCGCGGCTGTTCGCACGGCGCGGCGAGAAGCGGGAGGCGGGCGCGCCCCCTGCGATCCTGGCGCTCGGCGCCGCCTACCTCGCCCTGCACGCGTTGCTGGCGGGCGGCGTGCTCGCGACGCTGCGCGCCTCGAGCGGTGGCTTCGCCTGGCGGGCCTTCGCCCACGCCTGCGGACACTACGCGGGGCCCATGGTCCGCGTGTTCCTCCTGGTACTCGCCGCCGACGCCCTGGTGTTCCTGGTCAACGTGCCCTTCGCCAGCTGGGCCGACGCCCGTGCCCACGAGGCCGTCACCGAGCGCGCGGCCCTCGCCTGGGCCCTGGGCCGGCGCGCCGCGCTACTCGTGGCCCTGCTCGGCGTGCACCTGGTCTCGGGATACGCGAAGGCGATCGTGGTGCTGGAGGAGCGCACGAGTGCCGTCCTGGCGCTCGTCTCGGCCCTCGCGTTCCTCGTGCGCAACGCGGCCGTGGCCGTCCTCCACTTCGCGAGCATCGTGCTGCTGGCGATCCTGCTGGCGGCGGTCTTCGTCGCCCTCGACGGCGCTTTTTCGGTCGGGGGCTACCGCACGCAGATCGTGGCGCTCCTACTGATGCAGGGCTTCGTGCTGCTGCGCATCGGCCTGCGCCTGGCCCTGACGGGCGGACAGCTAGCGCTGCTGCGAGAGCGCCGCTGACAAGGGTCGCGCGCTAGAATCCCGTGGTCTCCCCATGCCCGTCGATGCCGGCCTGTTCCGCAGCACCCTGGCCCAGTTCGCCACCGGGATCACGGTGGTCACGACCCGCGACGCGCAAGGGCGCCCCATGGGCCTGACCGTGAACGCGTTCAGTTCGGTGAGCCTCGACCCGCCGCTGGTCCTGGTATGCATCGACAACCGGTCGGACACCCACGGCGCCTTCGAGGCCTCGCGGGTCTTCGGGGTGAGCATCCTGCGTGAGGACCAGGAGCACTTCTCGCGGCGCTTCGCGCAAGCGGGGCGCGAGAAGTTCGCGGCCAAGGACCTGCATCTCGGCCAGACGGGCGTCGCTCTGGTGCCCGGAGCCCTGGCCCACCTCGAGTGCCGCGTGGTCTCGGCGCAGGCGGCGGGCGACCACACCATCTACGTCGGCGAGGTGGTGCGCCTCGACGCCCAACCGGGCCGGCCCCTGCTGTATCACGCGAGCGGCTACCAGAGGCTTCACGGGGTCAGGAAGTGAGCGGCGAGCAGGAGTTCCCGGAGCGCTTCAACATGGCGCACTACTTCCTCGACCACAACATGGAGGAAGGACGCGGCGACAAGGTGTGCCTCTACTACCGCGACGAGCGCTACACCTATCGGGAGGTCCAGGCGCGGGCCAACCGCTTCGCGAACGCGCTGGGGGCCCTGGGTGTCGGCATCGAGGACCGCGTGCTGCTGGTGCTGCCCGACTGCCCCGAGTTTGCCTTCGCGTGGTTCGGCGCGGCCAAGGCCGGCGCGGTGATCGCCATGGTGAACCCGCTGCTGCCGGGCGAGGACTACGTCCACTACTTCGAGTACTCGCGGGCCAAGCTCGCGGTCGTCCACGCCTCGACCCTCGACCGCCTCGACCCGCTGCGCGGCGGCTTCCGGCACTTGAAGCACCTGCTGGTGGTGGGAAACCCGGGCCGCCATGCCAGCTTCGAGGACGCCTGCGCCCGCGCCGGCGACCGCTACGTGAACGCCGACACCCACCGCGACGATCCGGCGATCTGGCTGTTCACCAGCGGATCCACCGGCACGCCGAAGGCGGCAGTACACCTGCAGCAGGACCTGCCGTGGAACACCGAGCGCTACGCCAAGCAGGTGATGGGCCTGCGCGAGGACGACCTCACGGTCTCGGTACCCAAGCTGTTCTTCGGCTACGCCACCGGCACCAACCTGCTGTTCCCCTTCGCGGTGGGCGCCGCCACCGCCCTGTTCAGCGAGCGCAGCGAGCCGGCGACGCTCTTCGACGTGATCGAGCGCTACAAGCCCACGGTCCTGACTTCGGTTCCGACCATGATCAACGCCATGCTGAACCTGCCCGGCGCCGCGAGCCGCGAGCTGAAGTCGCTGCGCCTCGTGCTGTCGGCGGGCGAGGCACTGCCGCCCGAGCTCTACCAGCGCTGGACGCGGACCTGGGCCGCCCCGATCCTCGACGGCATCGGCTCGGCCGAGATGTTCCACATCTACATCTCCAACTCCCCCGGCGACGTGGTGCCGGGCAGCCTGGGCCGCCTGGTGCCGGGCTACGAGGCGCGCGTGGTCGGCCCCGACGGCAACGACGTCCCCGACGGCGAGGCCGGCACACTGTGGATCAAGGGCGAGAGCGCCGCGATCCTGTACTGGCAGGCCCACGAGAAATCGAAGCAGGTGCTGCGCGGCGACTGGGCCGTCACCGGCGACCACATGCGCCGCGACGCCCGGGGCTACTTCTGGTACGAGGGCCGCACCGACGACATGCTGAAGGTCGGCGGCGTCTTCGTCTCGCCTTACGAAGTGGAGAACTGCCTGCTGCAGCACCCGCGGGTGGCGGAGTGCGCCGTGATCGGCTATAAAGACGCGGACGGCTTGACGAAACCCAAGGCTTTCGTAGTGCTTCGAGACGCAGCGGAGAGCCCCGAGCTCGCCCGCGAACTGCAGGACTTCGTGAAGGGGCGCCTGGCCGCCTTCAAGTATCCGCGGGCGGTGGAGTTCGCGCCGTCCCTGCCCAAGAACGATCGCGGAAAGATCGACCGGCGCGCGCTAGCCCGATAGACCAGAAGAACCCTCACAAGACGAAAGGAGAGAAGGAGACCTTCCTTCTTAAGCCATGGCCGAGCACATCGTGATGTCCGAGATGACGTGGACGGAAGTGGACGAAGCCCTCAAGGATCGTCCCGTCGCGCTCCTGCCCGTGGGCGCCGTCGAGGCCCACGGACCCCACTTGCCCTTGAACGCCGATACGGTGATCGCTACGGAGATGGCGCGGCGGGGGGCGGCGAAGCTCAAGGAGCACGGAATACCGGCGCTCATCGTGCCCCCCGTCTACTTCAGCGTGGCCGACTTCGGGGCCGACTTCGCCGGCACCATCAGCCTGCCCGCGGATACGGCCACCGCGCTGCTGCGCGACGTCTCCGTGGCCGTGGCCAAGCGCTTCCGCTGCGTCGCCTTCGTCAACATCCACCTGGAGCCGCGTCACATCGTGTGCCTGAAGGCAGCCGTGGAGGAGGCCAAAAAAGCGGGCGCCAGCGTCTGCTACGCCGACCTCACGAAGAAGCGCTGGGCCGAGTCCATGGGACCCGTGTTCCAGATGGGCGACCACGCCGGCGCCTGGGAGACCTCGTTGATGCTGGCCGCGGCGCCCGGGCTGGTGCGGGAGCGGGAGCGGATCAGCCTCGCGCCGATCGAGGGCTTGATGCCCGGACTCAAGCGAGGCGCCAAGACCTTCGTGGAAGCCGGTGGCGACGAAGCCTACTTTGGCGATCCGACCGCGGCCTCGGCCGAAGACGGCGAAGCCTACTTCGAGGCCCTCGCCGAAGTCCTGTGCCTGTCCGTCATGGAGCACCTCGGCAGCAAGGCCTAGCTAGTGGCTTTCAGCACATCCATCCTGGTCCGCTTCAGCGATCTCGACCCGGCGGGGATCGCCTACTACCCGAACCTCGTGAACTTCCTCCACGTGGCCTTCGAGGACTTCTTCGCCGGCTTCGTCGGCCGCCCGTACCCCGAGGTCTTCAAGGAAGGCCTCGGATTCCCCACCGTCAAGCTGGAGATGGAGTACCTGTCGCCGATCCACTACGGCGACCGCGTCGCCGTCAAGGTCGTGGTCGAGCACGTCGGCCGCAGCTCCGTGCGCTTCCGCTACGAGGGCCAAGTCGACGATTACCCCGTCTTCATCGCGCGCAACACCGCCGTCGTGGTGGACATGCGCGAGTTCCGTCCCATTTCGATCCCGAGCCCGCTGCGCGAAAAGCTCCACGCGGCCATGGAGCCCGGCACGAGCTAGAGCATTCCAAACAAACCGCCCGGAGGTCCCTTGTGAAGAGCCCCGCCCACCTGCTCGCTTTCCTCTCCCTCCTGGCCCTTCCGGCGGCCGGCGAATCCAAGAGCGTGAACTCCAGGGCGCCCAAGCCCGTCGCGGACAAGCCCTGGTCGATCGACGACCCCAAGGGACCGGCCGAGAGCGTCGCATTCACCACCGACGAGGGCACCTGGCTGCACCTCGACGTGCACCCGGACGGCCAGCGCCTGGTGTTCTCGCTGCTCGGCGACCTCTACCTGCTGCCGCTGGCGGGCGGCGAGGCTGCGCGCATCACCAGCGGCCCAGCCTACGACGTGCAGCCCCGCTTCAGCCCCGACGGCAAGAGCATCGCCTTCGCGAGCGACAGGGGCGGCATCGAGAACCTGTGGGTCTGCGACCTCGGCGGCAAGAACGCGCGGCAGGTCAGCAGCGAGAAGACGTCCACGGTGTCGGCCCCGGCCTGGTCGCCGGACGGCGAGTACCTCGTGGGCCGCAAGCGCCTCACCGATCTTTCCAGCCTGGGCACCGTCGAGCTGTGGCTGTGGCACTTGAAGGGCGGCCAGGGCGTGCAGCTCACGAAGAAGGACGAGCAGCCCGACGCGGCCGACGCGGTCTTCTCTCCCGACGGCCGTTTCCTGTACTTCTCGGCGCGGGACAACCGCTACCAGTACGACCGCAACGTGAACACCGGCATCTGGCAGATCAAGCGTCTCGACCGCCGCACGGGCCAGACGACGCCCGTCACGGGCGAGTTCGGCGGCGCCGCCTGTCCCGCCTTCGCGCCCGACGGCAAGACGCTGTCGTACGTGCGGCGCGTGCGTGCCAAGACGCGGCTCGAAGCGATGGACCTCGCCTCGGGCCGCACGCGACTCGTGGCCGACGATGTCCAGCGCGACAACCAGGAGAGCTTCTCGTTCCACGGCGTCTTCCCCGGCTACGACTGGACCCCCGATGGCCGCGGGGTCGTGGCGAGCGCCGCGCACAAGCTGTGGCGCTACGACGCGGCCACGGGCGCGCGCGCGGCGATCCCGTTCAGCGCGAATGTCGAGCAGTCGGTGACCCAGGCCCTGCGCTTCCCCCAGCGGCTCGGCGCCGCCACGCTGCGCGCGCGCCAGTTGCGCTGGCCCGTCGAGTCGCCCGACGGCAAGACGCTGGTGTTCTCGGCCCTCGGCCACTTGTACGCGATGGACCTGCCCGCCGGCACGCCGCGGCGGCTCACGCAGGATGCGGACTTCGAGTATGCGCCCGCCTTCTCGCCCGACGGGCGCGAGGTCGCCTACGTGACGTGGAACGACGACGCGGGCGGCCACGTGTGGCGGCGTCCCCTCGCCGGTGGCGCTCCCGTGCAGGTCACGCGCGTGGCGGCGCAGTACGTCAACCCGGCGTTCTCGCCGGACGGCCAGAAGCTGGCGTTTGTTCGCGGCAGCGGCGCCACGTTCCGCGACGGCGACCTGGGCGACGAGCTGTGGTTCGAGCTCCACTGGGCCTCGGCCGCGGGCGGCGAGTCGAGCTACGTCACCAGCCTGAAGAACCGCGGCGCGAATCGCCGCAGCCCGCGTCCGACGTTCACCGCGGACGGCGAGCGGCTGTACTTCGTGGACGACGAGCCTCCCGCCAAGCCGACCGAGGCTCCCAAGACGGTCCTGCACTCGATCAAGCTCGACGGCACCGACAAGCGCGCGCACTTGCGTCTCGCCGACGCCGAGGAAGTGGCCGTCTCCCCGGATGGGCGCCACGCGGCCTTCAACGTGCTCCACAACGCCTACGTGACGGCGCTGCCACAGGCGGGCAAGGATCCCGTGGAGGTCGCGGTCAGCGAGGGCGCCTTGCCCGTGGGCCAGCTCACCGACGAGGGCGGCGAGTGGGTGGCCTGGGCCGACTCGGGCCGGACCGTCACCTGGATCTTCGGTTCCGGCTATCGCCGCCTCGCCCTCGACAAGGCGCTGCCGACTCCACAGCCCGAGGCGCCGAAGAAGGAGACGCCCTCGAAGGACGAGAAGAAGGACGACAAGAAGGCGCTGCCCGAGGCCCAGAAGATCGAAATCCTCCTGGAGCTGCCGCGCGCGAAGCCCAGCGCCGCCACGGCCTATGTCGGGGCGCGCATCGTCAGCATGAAGGGCGACGAGGTGATCGAGAACGGCGCGGTCGTGGTCGAGGCGGACCGCGTGCTGGCCGTCGGGCCCGCGGCCTCGGTCACGCTTCCGGCCGGCGCGCGCCGCGTGGACGTCTCGGGCAAGACCATCATCCCGGGCCTGTTCGACGAGCACGCACACCTCCACTACTCGAGCCTCGACGTGCTGCCGCAGCGGCCGTGGAAGTACGACGCCAACCTCGCCTACGGCGTCACCTCCACCCACGACGTCTCCGCGGCGACCCAGGAGTCCTTCGGCCAGTCCGAGATGGTCGAGGCGGGTGTCTTGCGGGGCCCGCGCATCTTCACGACGGGCTACATCCTCTACGGGGCCGGCGGGCCGAACCGCGCGGTGGTGAAGAGCCTCGACGACGCGCGCCACCACATCCGGCGCATGAAGTCCCTGGGCGCTTTCAGCGTGAAGTCCTACATGCAGCCCGGGCGCAACCAGCGCCAGTGGCTCGTGCAGGCCGCGCGCGAGGAGGGCGTGATGGTCGTGCCCGAGGGCGGCGGCGACCTCGAGAACGACATGACCATGATCCTCGACGGCCACACGACCATCGAGCATGCGCTGCCCTTCGCGCCGCTCGCGAAGGACGTCGTGACGCTGTTCAGCAAGAGCGGCACGGCCTATACGCCGACGCTGCTGGTGGCGTATGGCGGGCCCTCGGGCGACAAGTGGTTCCACCAGCACTACGAGCTGTGGAAGGACGAGCGGCTGCAGAAGTTCGTGCCGCAGTCGGTGGTGGACACCCTGGGCCGCATCCGCAGCTTCATGGCGACCGATCCGGCCGACTGGCACCACCTGAGCGTGGCCGCGGCCGCGAAAGACATCGAGCGCGCCGGCGGGCGCGTCAACCTCGGCGGCCACGGCCAGATGCAGGGGCTGGGCCCGCACTGGGAGATGTGGGCCTTCGTGCAGGGCGGCATGACGCCGCTGGAGGCGCTGCGGGTCGCGACGCTGAACCCGGCCCGCACCCTGGGCCTCGATCGCGACCTGGGCTCCATCGAGCCCGGCAAGCTGGCCGACTTCGTGGTGCTCGACAAGAACCCGCTGGAGGACATTCACAACAGCGAGACCGTGTCGCTGGTCGTCAAGAACGGCGCGGAGTACCGGCCGGACGAGCTGGCGCGCAAGCGACCGGAATAGGCTCCCGGCGCTTCGTGTAGTCTCCGCGGGGAGGCGACATGCGTCAGCGCTGGCTGGGGGTCGTGCTGGTCGGGGCGGTCGTGGCCGGGGCTTGCGGGAAGGCCAAGGAAGCGCCGGCTCGACAGGACCACGCGCGCCTTCCTGCCGCACCACCGCCGGCGGCGACTCTCGCCCACGAACAGGCCGAGAGACTGAAGGCTCTCGGCTACGTCCAGGACGCGGGACGGGCCGCGAGCCTGACGCCCAAGGCGGAAGCCCAGCAGGTCAGCGCCGTGGAGGCGCTGGTCGCCTCGCGGAAGCTGATCCGCACCGGCCAGCTCACGATCGAGATCGGCAAGTACGCCTCCGCGGCCGAGGCGGCGATCCGGATCGCGACGCAGCACGGCGGCTACGTGGCCGACTCGCGCGTGAGCCGCAGCGACTCCGGGCGGCAGCGCGGCACCCTCGTGCTGCGCATCCCGACCGAGCGCTTCCCCGAGGCCCTCAAGTCCCTGAAGGAACTCGGGACCGTGAAGGTCGAGAACGTCTCGAGCCAGGACGTGACGAAGGCGTACGCCGACCTGGAGACGCGCCTCAAGGTCAAGCGCGAGACACTCGAGCGGCTCCGCGACATCCTGCGCCGCCAGACCGGCAAGCTCTCCGACGTGCTGGAGGTCGAGCGCGAGATCGCCCGCGTCACCGAGGAGATCGAGCAGATGGAGGGTGAGCGGCGCTACTACGACCAACAGGTCGCGCTTTCGACCCTGACCGTCGAGCTGTTCGAACCCGAGCCGCTGGTCGCGGGCGGCCTGTTCGCGCCCATCGGCGAGGCGCTGCACGACTCCCTGGAGGTGTTCTCGCAGTCGCTCGGCGGGCTGATCTACGCGGTCGCGGCCGGCATCCCCTGGGTGATCTCGCTATGGCTCGCGTGGCGCCTGGTGCGCTTCGTGCGCCGGCGTCGCACCTAGGATCCACTCCACGGCGTCTGCCAGCGTGGCGCCATCCCGAAGCAGGTAGCCGCGTCCGCCGAACCGTTGCGCCGCCTCCACATCCGCGCTCGTGTCGCCGACGACGAACGACGCGTGCAGGTCGATCTCGAGGTCGCGGGCCGCTTGCTCGTAGAGGAGGGCTTGCGGCTTCTTGCAGGCGCAGGGGTCGCTGAAGCGGTGGGGGCAGATGTAGGGGCTCACCCGGCCGCCGGCCCCCTGCATCTGCCGCGCGAACCCATCGAACCACGCGCGGAACTCAGCTTCGCTGTAGGCCCCCTTCGCGATGCGCGACTGCACCGTGACGACGGGGCACACGAACCCTGCGGCGCACAGCCGAGCGACGGCGTCCTCGGCTCCCGGAATCACCCGCAGCTCGTCGAGCCGATCGACCGCCAGGGGAAGGACGAGCGTTCCGTGCAGGTCGAGGAACGCGGCGTGACTCATCGCGCCTGTGGCTTGCCCCGCGCTCCGATCAGGTAGCCCACGAACAACACGACCATCGCCAGATCGGCCACCACGGCGACGACCGCCTGCTGCCCGAGATACCGCCCGCCCTGCGCGAGCACCAGCCCGATGAAGACCAGCTTGCCGATCGCGGCGGCGCCGAGCACCACGGACCGGGACGGCGGATCGTTCGCGGCGTAGATGAGCATGGCGCCGATGAGGACGATCAGGGCGCCCCAGTTGCGGACCACGACCTCGGCAAGCGGGCCCTCGAGTGTCTCTCCGAACGTCGAGCGCAGCGCCGCCTGCGGGGCCACGACGACGTAGAACATCGTGCACGTCAGCGCGCCCGACACGATCATGATCGGCCTGATCTTGGCGGCGATCCAGCTATTCATGTGCGCGCTCCATCCCTCGACGCACGCGCCAAGCCTGCCACAGGTGGCGCCTCTCGTGCGCCGCGATGACGTGGAGGCCCGTGGCCAGGCTGAAGCGGATGCCGCGCACGAAGGGGTTGGGGAACCGCACGCCGGCGAGGTCGAGTTCGGCGTGAGCTCGCAGGAACGCGAACACGTCGGCGTGCGACGCCACGAAGCCGGTGAACGCGTCCGCCAGGGGCGGCGCCGGGCGCGGCCGAATCCTCCCCGGTGCCTTCAGCTTCGACCACCATTTCGGCGGCGTCATCGGTCAGGCACGACAGGATCCTTTCATGGTCGCCCGCGCGAAAGGCCTCCATGTAGGCGTCGATCGTCTGCTTGTTCTCGGTCATCCGGATCGCCTTCGGGGCCCGGGCCGCGGCGCCTCCGCGAGCCTGACGTAGCCCACGCGGGGGGCCGGACCGACTCCGCCGGCCACCGAGTACGCGAGCGCCACGATGCCGCTCCGCGGGAGCGTCTTCTGGTCCGCAAGCTTCAGCTTCGTCGCGGCACCTGGCGGAAGCAGGGGGATTCCCGCTCCAAGCAGCACCGGCATGACGGCGACTTCCACGGTGTCGACGAGGCCCGCGTCGAGAAGCGTCCGGAAGAGGGCGCCCCCGCCGTAGAGCCAGATGTCGCGGCCCGACTTCGCCTTGAGGGCCGCCACGACCTCACGCGGATCGTCGTTGACGATGCGGACGCCCGGCCGCGCCACCTTGCGCAGGGTCCGCGAGAAGACCACGACAACGTGAGACTGAGACTGGCCATTCTCCCTCCTCCTCGATCTCGCTGATGGTCCACAGCCTCCTTCATGGGCGCGAGGTCCCCGGGCGTGGTCCGGGTGTGGACGGACCTTGATCCCGGACGCTGCGCCCCTACGCTGAGGCTCGCCACTCCAGGGACAGTTTCCTGCCCTGTTGAGCGCAGTCTCGAAGGTAGAGGTTGATCAACGTCTGGTACGGAATCCCCGACGAGACAGCGGCCTCCTTGAAGAATTCGATGGTCGGTCGGTCAAGGCGGATGGTGATTTGCTTCTTCAGCCGCGCCGCGTATGGGTTCCGTCGCCCCTTGGAAAAGTCGTACTGCTTTCTCACTGCTTCAGCCTCTCCCAGTAATCCGTCTGCTCTGACTTGACCGCCTTCCTGGCGGAGATGATCCGGATCTCGTCGCCACCAGCTCGGATGCAATGGCAGACCGCCAGGATTCGAAGCGCTCCACTCAACCCAACAATCAAGAAGCGCTGCTCGTCCTTGGACTCATCGGGATCCTCGATCTCCAAAGCGTGCTCGTCATAGAAGACAGTTTGTGCCTCCTCGAGGGCGACTCCATGCTTCCGCAGGTTCTGGCTGGCCTTCTTGGCGTCCCAGCTGAAGCGGAGAGCCACACCTACACTGTAACTACAGAGCCACTACGCTGCAAGTCCCTGAGCGCCTCGCCAGGCTATTTCCCGGCCCTGACCCGCTCACGACGCTCCCTGCGCGAGGCCGATCCGCTCGTCAGCCCTTTCGGCTGTCCTTGAGGCTGGCGAACCATCCACCCGAGAAGAGGAAGCGCCAGAAGTTGCAGAACTGCTCGGCATAGAGCCGCCTGACGAAGTCGCGCGGTCCTTCGAACGGATGAACCGGCTGCTGCTCCAGCGAATGACCGCGACTCTGCAGGACGAGGGCGACGACGATGCACGACGCCCCCGCAACGGCAAGCCACCCGGTTGCGGCCAGGCTACCAATCAACAGGGCGTGCCCACCGACGAACATCGGGACCGCTACGATATGGATCAGCAAGTTGCCCGTGTGTTTGTGAACGGGAGGCGTCTCGCGCCAAGCCCACGCGACGAGTTCGCCGAACGGCATGGCATTTCGGGCCTTCGCTTCGATCTGCGGCGTTGTCATGTCGTGACTACGTCCCTCAGCGAGAAGACGCTCCTCTCATCGCTCTTGCGGCCGGCCCAATCGGCCGCAGCGCGGGCCGCCCTGTGGCTGCAAGCGCCGCTGCCGCCGCAAGCTTGTGTTTGGCCTGCCAAGGCGGCCCGATCGATCGGCCCATCGCGTGCAGGAACGCGTCGACGTCCTCGCGGCCGAGCGTCGCCGCCGCGTCGCGAAACACGCGCTCGCGCTCGTACCAAAACACGGACCAGCCGCGCGTCTCGGCGGCGGTCGCGAGGGCCTCGCGATACATGACGGAGTCGGCGAAGGTCTGCGCGCGATTGTCGGCGATCCGCTCCTCGGTCGTGGGCGGAAGCTTGGGGCACGCGCGGATCGCGATCCTCGCAATCGGCACGGGCACCGCCGCGGCCAGCGCCTCCAGGCTCTCGCGCGCGCCGCGCGCGGCGGACGCGCGTACGCGCTCGACGAGCGCCACGGCGTCGGCGAGCGAAAGCGCCCGCGCCCCCGGGGTGTTCAGGTACCGGCCCACCGCCCACGACCCTTCGTGGTGATGCGGGTGCGTCGGCAGACCGCGATCGGTGAGGTCGATGCGCCGGCGATCGAGGAACTCGCCGCGGGGCGCGACAGTGACGAGTACCGCCGAGTTGGCGTGCTCGGCGACGCCGACGGTCGCGGCCCGTTGCGTTCGTCCTCTCGCCACGTCTTCCTCCTTCGAGGGCGCGCCCTCTGCAGCCGGCGCGGTCGTTCTCGCTCGTCCGGATCAAGCCGCGGCGGTTCCTTTTCGCGGGTCGTCAGCTGCAGGCCGGTTGTTGTCCGGCACTAGCGGGAGCGCCACACCCGCGGGTGGCGCTTGGCGTGAATGCATCCAACCACGAGCACCGTCTCGTCGACGACCCGGTAGTACAACCCGTAGGGGAACTTCGGCAAGAGAATCCGATGCGTGTCCCTGTGAAGGGCAGGATAGCTGAGCGCCCCCGTCTCCACAGCTGCAACGGCAACGTCGAGGGCATGCCGGAACGCTACTCCCAAGCCTCTCGCTGTGCCTCATACCACCGAAAGGCCTCATCGGCGTCCGCTTCGGCGGCAGCCGTGAAGAGGACCGGCCTCACCCCGACCCGAGCCGCTCCCTGACCTCAGACCAGGGCCGGCCGAGCGACCGACCCGCTCGGATGTCCTCCTCAAGTGCATCCAGACGCCTGTCCAACTCCGCTCGCTGCGCGTCTGTCAGTGGAACATCGGCGGGATGACGACTCAGACGCTCCCAGAGCTCGTCCAGCAGCTCAAGCTGCTCCTCGGAGGATAGGGCGTCTAGATTGATCGCGGCGTGCGCCATGCAACTATTCTCGCTCAGCGAGCAAGGCGGGGCAAATGTCGGTTTGCAGGTGCTTTGACCAGGCCCTTTTCAGAATCTTTGACCAGGGTCGGGCCGCGTGACCGGGGTTACTTACCGTGGCTGACGGCCGGAAGCAAGCGGGCCGTGGCCGTTGAGCCG